>Ga0209750_1000064_pt1 | contig 67572 bp, 57 predicted proteins | sample YNPBryulayer2012_FD_185813 | JGI IMG/M metagenome (GOLD analysis project Ga0209750, IMG submission 185813) | Anoxygenic and chlorotrophic microbial mat microbial communities from Yellowstone National Park, USA - YNP Bryant MS upper layer 2012... ...
TTCTCCCTATGCTCGTGATGCCTTTGGTGGTGACGCGCGTGCTGCATGGCCGCCCCGCCGGGACGCTGGTCAGGCCGGCGCAGCGCTTGAACTGGGGGCGAATCGGACGCGCGATGCTCGTCTGGGCCGGGCTGATGGTCGCGGCTGTAATCGCAGAGATGCTCTGGAAAGGCTTGTCGAGCTACAGGTTGAACGTTGACAACTTCCTTAGCAACTTAGCGACTATTTTTATATATGTATTCTTGATCCCGATCCAAGCCACAGCCGAGGAAGTCTTCTTCCGCGGCTACTTGCTGCAGGCAACTGGCCGCCTGACGCGCAATTGGGTTGTCCTCGGCATCATCAATAGCCTATTCTTTATGTTGCCGCACTTGAGCAACCCAGAAGTGAGAGCTGCGGGCATTGTCTTGGCCGGGCTACACTGGCTGACCAGCGGGATGTTTTACACGTTGCTCACGCTGCGCAGCGGCAGCCTGGATTATGCGATCGGCGCGCACGTCATCAACAACGTCCTCAGCGCGACGCTCATCGGTTATCCAGGCGGAGCGCTGGGGGAGATCGCGCTGGTAATGGCCAAAGAGCTTGACGCTGCCTTTGGCTTGGTCACCTTCGTCATGGCCTCGGTGATCGCCTATGTGGCATTGACGCGCGGGACGACGGACGCATCCACCCAGCTTACAGCAGCGCAGCGCGCGGAGGCTGCCTCGTAATGCTGGTCTGGATCGCCCAGTATGCGCCGGCCCGTCAGGGTCAGCGCTTAACGCCTTGGGCGCTACGGGGGACGCTTCTTGACTTGGCGATCCGCGGTCCAGACGTGCTCACCGGCGGGGCGTTTGGCCCAGAAGGGAGACTGGCGACGACAGCCTACGCCTTGATCTTCCGATACAGCTCAGCGTTAAAGTCCGCCGACTGATGGCGGAAGTAGGTGTCGTAGAGGGTGGCGTAGTGGCCGCTGCGCGCCATGAGCGTCTCGTGGTTGCCCTCTTCGATGATCCGCCCGTGGTCGAGCACGATGATGCGGTCGGCCGCCTTGACCGTGGACAAGCGATGGGCGATCAACACCGACGTGCTGCCGGCCAAGATCAGGTCGAGCGCCGCCTGAATCTGGCGCTCAGTGAAGGGGTCAACGCTGGCCGTCGCCTCATCCAGGATAAAGATGGGCGGGCGCTGGGCCAGCACGCGGGCCAGGGCCACCAGTTGGCGCTGGCCCATCGAGAGGCGCTGGCCGCGCTCGCCGACGGGCGTGTGCAGACCGGCCGGCAGCGCATCCAACCACTCCCCGTCGCCGATCTGCCGCGCGATTGCTTCCACCTCGGCGTCGCTCAGCTCCGGCCGCGCGTAGCGGATGTTGTTCAGCACCGTGTCGTTGAACAGGAAGGGCACCTGGGAGACTATCCCGAGCTGCCGGCGGTAGGCGGTCAGGTCATAGCTGCGGATGTCGCGTCCGTCTATGAGGATTTCCCCATCCTGGAACTCGTAGAAGCGGGCGATCAGCTTGATGATGCTGCTCTTGCCGGCGCCGGTGTGTCCGACGAGGGCGACGCTCTCGCCCGGCGCGATGCGCAGCGAGAAGTCGCGCAGCACCTGCTGCTGCGCGTTGTAGCGAAAGTCCACCCGCCTGAACTCGATCTCCCCGCGCAGCCTGGTCGGGCGATGGCCCGGCGACGCGACCTGGCGGACGGCCGGCTGGGCGTCCATCAAGGCGAAGATGCGCTCGCAAGCTGAGAGGCCGCCCTGGATTTGGCTCCAGAACGAGGCGATGTTGGTCAGTGGAAGCCAGAACTGCTCTAGGCTGATGATGAACAAGTACCAAGCGCCGACCGAGACGGCGCCGCCGAGCGCGGCGCGCCCGCCCAGATAAGCCATGATCGCAGTGCCTATCCCGCTCAGCGTGTTCAGCGTCGGGAAGACGTTGGAGAGGACAAAGCCGCGCCGCAGGTTGACCGCATACGAGCGTTGGTTGATCTGCCGGAAGCGGTCGTAAATCGCCGCCTCCTGGCGGAAGCTCTTGGCCACGCGGATGCCGGCGACCGACTCCTGGATCGCGCTGTTGACCTCGGCGATCGCCCGAAAGCCAGTGCGCGTGACCATCCGCGCGATCTGGCGGAACGCCCAGCCCAGGAAGACCACGATCAGCGCCATGACCAACAGAGCCAGCGTGAGCTGCCAAGAGATGGTGAACAAGGCGATGATCAACGCGATGATGATGGTGAACTGGCTGATCAGGTCGGAAAGCAGGAGGGTCACCTGCGAAAGCTCCTGCGTGTCGTTGGTGATGCGGGAGATGACCTTGCCGGATTGGTACTCGTCAAAGAAGGAGAGGTCGTGGCGGATGGTGGCGTTGAAGGCGTCCTCGCGCATCCGGCCGACCACATCGGCGATCAGCCGGACGGTGACTTGCCGGCGCAGGCGCTGGCAGAACCAACTCACTACGGAGAGCATCAACAGAACCAGGCACAGCGCCACGATGCCCTCCGGGCTGGGCTGCGCGCCCACGAGGTCAATCCCGCGCGCGATCAGCAGTGGACTGACCAGGCCGATCACGGTGACGGTGATCAGGAGGACGGCCAGCACGGCGAGCTGCCGGCGGAAGGGCGCGAAATACGCCGCCATACGGCGCACCAGTTGCCGGTCGCTATAGTGGCGGTCGTACTTCTCGGCGGCTAACCCCATGAACATCGCGCGCTCCTAATTGGTGGGCGGTTGGCCATTTTCTAAAGCAATTGCCGGCTTGCGCCGCCGCTCCTCGGGCGCGAAGATCGCCCGATAGTCCGGCGATTGACGCAATAATTCCTCGTGCGAACCGCACGCCACGATCTGCCCCTGTTTGAGCACCACGATCAGGTCGGCCCAGCGGATCTGCGAGAGGCGGTGGGTGATGAGGAAAGTTGTGCGGCCGCGCGCCACGCGGAACATCGCCTGTTGGATCAAATCCTCGGTGGCGCTGTCTATGGCGCTGGTGGAATCGTCCAAGATCAAGATGCGCGGGTCAGCCAGGAAGGCGCGCGCGATGGCGATGCGCTGGCGCTGGCCGCCGGAGAGCGTCACGCCGCGCTCGCCGACGATCGTGTTGTAGCCATCCTTGAAGGCGGTGATGAGTTCATGGGCCTGCGCGGCCTTGGCTGCCGCCTCGATCTCTTCCTGGGTCGCATCGGGGCAGCCGAACTTGATGTTCTCGGCGATGGTGCGCGAGAAGAGAAAGACATCCTGTTCGATGGTCGCGATCTGCCGGCGCAGCGCGTTGAGATCCCAATCGCGCACGTCCACGCCGTCCACACGCACGCTGCCGGCGTCCACGTCGTAGATGCGGTTGATCAGCTTGGTGAGGGTGGTCTTGCCCGCGCCGGTTTGCCCGACGATCGCCACGGTCTGGCCGGGCTTGACGCGCAGCGAGATGTTGCGCAGGGCCGGCTGTTCGCCTTTGTTATAACTGAAGGTGACGTTCTCGAAGACCACCTCACCTCGGATCGGCGCAGCGTAACCGCCCTTGTTCTCGTCCAGCAGCGTGGGCGCGTTCATCAGCTCCAGGATGCGCCGGGCGCTGGCGATGCCGGAGGCGACCTGCGGATAGGCGAACTGGGTGGCGAACGTCGGGAACTGTAGGAACATCAGCACCCCGTTGTAGGCCACGACGTCGCCCAGCGTGATCGTCCCTGCTTGATAGAGCAGCAGGCTGTGTAATAAGCCCAAGGCCATCGTCACGCCGAGCACGAGCGAGGGCAGGTAAAGCGACTCTATGTCTCCTTGTCGGACAAACGCAGCGCGCCAGGCGCTGACCGTGCGTTGAAAGCGCGCGGCTTCGCGGTCCTCCTGCGCTGCGGCCTTCACCGTCTCGACGCCCTCGATGGACTCGGCCAGCGTCGCGTTCATCTGGCCAAAGGCGCGCCGCACCTGCTCTGCAGCAGGGTTGAGCTTGCGCAAGTAGTAGGCTACGCTCACCGCGTATGCGACCAGGTACAACGCCGGCACGATCGCAAGCTGGGGATGGATGCGCGGCCCGACGATCAACGGGAAGATCAAGAACGCCCCCGACCCAACCACCAGGTTCACGCCGGGGTTCATCAGGAGGTTGATCTCGCGCACGTCGTTGGTGGCGCGGGCCATGATCTCGCCGATGGACTGGCGGTCGTGAAAGGCCATGCTCTTGCCGATCAGGCTGGTGTATAGCTCGTCGCGCGCGTCGCGCTCCAGGCGCTGGCCGATGATCTCTGAGGAGAAGTTGCGCCCTAACTGGAGGATGGCGCGAACGACCTGAGAGAGGACGATCAATATTGCGATCTGCCCCAGCGCTGCGAACGCGGGCGGCTGCGCGATCACCGCGTTGAAGGCCTGTCCTACGAGCACCGGCATGACCGCCGCGCCGCCGGCGTTGCCCAGCGCACCGATCAGGATGCCCAAGATGTAGATCTTGTAGCGCCAGATGTGCGAGAACAGCCAGCGAACCGGGCTGCGTTGATCTGAACGCCAAGCGCGCTCGACGGAGAACTCACTGATCGCAGAATGAGCGGGTAACGAAGCCGATGGCTGCACGATGTGCTGGTATTGTAAGGCAGCATGCTTAGGCTTGCCTGATTAGGATGCTTTCACCAAGCGGGGCGACCTTCCACTAAGCCGTGCTGCCGGCGAAGGCAGACCTATAAGAGAGTAGGGGACAGCACGCCTTCGCCTACCGTTTTGCCCGTGTCTATGAATGACGCCGTGCTCGCTCTGCGTTCACTTGCCGCGCGGCGCGCCTCGGCGTTAGCCCTGCGCGCGAATCGCGCGGCCAACATGGGGGGCGAACTGCTTAAAGTTCTCCTCGAACTTGGCGGCCAGCGCGCGCGCCTTAAGGTCATAGTCGGCCGGATCCGCCCATGTCTCGCGCGGGCGAAGCACCTCCGCCGGCACGCCTGGGCAGCGCTCCGGCACATATACGCCGAACACCGGATCGGGATGAAAGGGCACGCCGCTCAACGAGCCATCCAGGGCTGCCGTCACCATCGCGCGGGTGTAGGCGATCTTGATGCGCTGCCCAACCCCATACGGCCCGCCGCTCCAGCCGGTGTTGATCAGCCAAACGGTGCACCGATGCCGTCTCAGGCGCTCGGCGAGCATCTCCGCATAGACCGTCGGAAAGTGCACCATGAACGGCGCGCCGAAGCAGGCGCTGAAGGTGGCCTGCGGTTCGCTGACCCCGCGCTCCGTGCCGGCCAGCTTGGCCGTGTAGCCGGTGAGGAAGTAGTAGATCGCCTGCTCCAGCGTGAGCCGGCTGATCGGCGGCAACACGCCGAAGGCATCGGCAGTGAGGAAGAAGATGTTGCGCGGGTGGCCGGCGATGCCCGTGCTGATGGCGTTGGGGATGAAATGAATCGGATAAGCGGCGCGGGTGTTCTCGGTGATCGCCTCGCTGTCCAGGTCAAGCTGGCGAGTATCTGGGTCCATCACCACGTTCTCCAGCACGGTGCCGAATTGGCTCAGCGTGGCGTAGATCTCCGGCTCAGCCTCTGGCGAGAGGCGGATCACCTTGGCGTAGCAGCCGCCCTCAAAGTTGAAGATGCTGCCCTCGCCCCAGCCGTGCTCATCGTCGCCCACCAGGGCGCGGCGATGATCGGCAGAGAGCGTGGTCTTGCCGGTGCCGCTGAGGCCGAAGAACAACGCGGTATCGCCCGCTGGCCCGACGTTCGCTGCGCAGTGCATGGGGAAGACGCCTTGCAAGGGCAGCAGGTAGTTCATCACCGTGAACACGCTCTTCTTGATCTCGCCGGCGTAGCCCGTGCCGGCGATCACCACCAGGCGCTGGCTGAGGTGCAGGGCGATCACCGCGCTCGGCCCGGAGGCCGGCGCGCGCGTCCCGTGCCGCTCCGGATCAGGATGAAACCCCGGCGCGTGCAAGATGGTCAGGCTGGGCGCGAAGTCGGCCAGCTCTGCCGGATAGGGCCGGATGAACTGGTTGTGGGCGAACAGCGTGTGCCAAGCGCTCTCCGAGATCAGCCGCACGTTCAGGCGATGCGCCGGATCCGCGCCGGCGTATACATCGCGGATGAATAACTCTCTGGTGTTGAGGTGCGCTTTGACATCCTGGACCAAGCGCTCGAACCCCTCCGCTTCAAGCGGTTGGTTGACCTTGCCCCACCAGACCTTGTCCTCGCTGAGCGGCTCGCGCACGATGAACTTGTCCTGCGGCGAGCGCCCGGTGAAAGGGGCAGTGATGGCCAGAAAGGCGCCGCCGGCGGTTAATTTGCCTTCGCCTCGGCAGATGGCCAGCTCGATCGTGCGCGCCGGCGAAGGGTTCCACGTTTGTTGAACGCCTCGGAGGCCAAGGTCGTGGAGGCCGTTTTTGCTGTGGGTCATCGCTGCTCCGCCGCCGCGCGCGATTCGATTCGCCAACGGCAATGAGAGTATATCCCGCTTACGGCGCGGGTGCGTTCACGGGCAGGGGCAACGATGCTGCTCGCCAAGAAGCGCTGCGGCGTAGCGCAGGCAGCCCCCGCCCTGTCATTCTGAGTGCCGGCGAAGAACCTCAGCTCGCGCCTGTCCAAATCGCTGCGGGTTCACTGAGGCTGCGCGGCTCTGGCCCGGCGGATGCTTCGCAGCGCAAGCAGGCGGCAGGGCGCTGATGCGCCCTACTCGTCTTTCCTGCTTTCCATTGCTCCGCCGGCTGAGCGGCTCTGTTGGAGCAGCCAGTCGAACAGCTCGGTCGTGGTGTAGGCCAGCCGCCAGCCCTGATCGTGGTCGGCCTCCTCGAACACGGTATAGCGCGGCTGACCGCCGCAGGCGCGCAGGGCGCGCGCCACACGCTCGCTCTCGCGCAACGGCACATTGCGATCGCGACGGGCAGCAAAGATCCAGATCGGCTTGTGGCTGAGCGCGCAAAGCTGCCGAGGGTTGTAAAAGTAACCACCCACCACCGGCACAATGGCCGCGAAACGATCAGGATCGCGCATGGCCAGCGCCCACGCGCCGTATCCACCCATGCTCAGGCCGGTGAGATAAACGCGATCCGGGTCAACAGCCAGCTCAACCTGCAACCGGTCAAGCAGCATGCGGATCGCGTCGAGGCTGGGATACCAGCCGTATTGCTGGCTGGGGGATTGCGGGGAGAGCACGATGAACGGAAAGTCCGGGCTGGCCTCGACGATTTGTGGCAGGATGGATCGCCTGAGGCGATTGAGGTCGCTGCCCACCTCGCGTGAACCATGAAGGAACACCAGCAATGGCCACTTCGCCGTCGGATCTTGGCCGTAGGTAACGGGCAAAAAGAGCAAATAGTTCAGCCGCACAGGCCGGCCGTTCGGCAAGCGCCCTTCAAACGTGTAGCCGTGCTGACCGACGCGGAAAGGCATCGCCGGCTGAGCCGTCGCCGGTGCAACGCAAAGCGCGGCGGTCACGAGCGCCACCAGTATCAGACGGGCCATTAGGTCGGCGACACACCCTCAACAAAGATGAAGTTCGAGCGCGCGGCCTGGTGGCGAATCGCCTTGGCCTGGCCATAAGCTTCAGACTCATACCACGCTTTGGCTTGCTCAAGGCTCGGGAACTCCAGGATGACCAACCGTTTGGGCGACCAGGTGCCCTCGACGACCTGCACCGGCGCGCCGCGCACGATGTAGCGCCCGCCGAACTGCGCGGGCGTCGGGCTGGCCAGGCGCTTGTATTCCTCGTAGGCGACCGGATCGAGCACCTCGATGTCAGCGATCACGTAAGCAGGCATAGCAGCGCTAGTGTATCTTCATCCAGGTCGGCGCATCGCCTCCGTCGGCCACCTGAACGTCGGGCCGATTCAGCAAGGCTGCCAGAGCGTCCATCTCCAGATTTTCATCTGGCGCAGCGCTGGGTTGGTCGTGATGGCGCGTCTCCCAGCCAGCCGGCTGGATCGCCATGCCCTCGCCTGCCAGCAGGCCGGCTATCCCCCGTTGGCCCGGCTCTGGGCGCGGCTCAGCAGTCCAGCGCGTGCGCTTGGGGCGCTGGTAGTCGGTCGGCTCGGTGTAGGTGGTGATGTAGCCCTCGAAGTTGCGAAAGACCACCCGGCCAGGCGCCTGGCTAATCAGGTAGTTCGGCGTCACCGGCACCTTGCCGCCGCCGCCGGGCAAGTCCACGGCGTAGGTCGGGATTGCGTAGCCGCTGGTGTGGCCGCGCAGGGCCTCCATGATCTCCAGGCCGGCGGCGATGGTGGTGCGGAAGTGGCCGCTGCCGGCCACCAGATCACACTGATACAAGTAATAGGGGCGCACGCGCATCTTCACCAGCTCGTGGCAGAGCTTCCTGATGGTATCGGGGTGATCGTTCACGCCGGCCAACAGCACGCTCTGGTTGCCCAGCGGGATGCCGGCATCGGCCAGCTTGGCGCACGCGCGCACCAATTCGGGGGTGATCTCCTTAGGATGGTTGACATGGATGTTCATCCACAGCGGATGAAACTGCCGCAGCATGGCCACGAACTCATCGGTGATGCGCTGAGGCAGGAAGACCGGCACGCGCGTGCCGATCCGGATGATCTCGATGTGCGGGATCTCGCGCAGCCGGCGCAAGAGGTCCTCCAGCACCTTCTGCGGCAGGATCAGCGGGTCGCCCCCGCTCAGCAACACGTCGCGCACCTGCGGCGTCCTGCGCAGATAGGCGATCTGCAAGTTGTGGTGATGACGGCTGAACGTCGCGTGCGGATCGCCGACGATGCGGCTGCGCGTGCAGTAGCGACAGTAGGATGCGCACTGCGTCGTCACCAGCATCAGGACGCGATCGGGATAACGATGCACCAGGCCGGGCACCGGCGAATGGGCGTCCTCGGCCAGCGAGTCCGTCATCATGTTCTCGAAGGCCTCCAGCTCGCGCGCGCGCGGGATCACCTGCAAGCGCACTGGGCAGCTCGGATCATCCGGGTCAATTAATGAAGCGAAGTAGGGCGTGATGTCCACGCGGAACTTATTGGGCGCGTTCAGGCCGGCCAGCTCTTCTTCGGTGAGGCGGATGAGCTGCGCCAGCTCATCCGCGGAATTGAGGCGATGCGCCAGTTGCCAGCGCCAATCGTCCCACTGTTCATCGGGCACATCGGCCCAGCGCGCCGGTCGCGGCGTGCGGCCTGTGGGCAGTTGATAAGGAGTGGTCATGGGGGATTGAGATGAGGAAGGGGCAAAAGCCGCTCAGCTCACTGGTCAAACGTGACGTTGGGGGCCACCTGCGCGAAGATCTGGCGGAACTCCGCGACGCTGCGCGCGCCCGGGAAGGGCTGGCCGTTGACGATAAAAGTCGGCGTCTGGTTGATCCGGCGGGCTTCGGCCTCGCGCCGGCTCTCCAGCACGCGCTGTTCATGCTTGTTGGCATCCAGGCAGGCGCCGAAGGCTGCGACGTCCAAGCCTTGAATCGTGGCGGCCATTTCCTTCAGGCGCGCTTTGCTGTAATTGCCGACGTTCTCGCGACCGGTGATCAACTGGTTGGCCAGGATCGTGGCGTGCATCTGCCAGAACTTATCCTGCTCGGCGGCGCACAAGGCAGCCTGGGCCGCGTCGCGGGACTCGCGGCCGTTCACCCGATCCTCGATAAAGGGCAGGAACTTTACCTCGTAGCGCACCTTGCCGGTTGGGGCGAAAGCTGCGATCACGGCCGGCTCAAAATCCCGCCCATAGACCCCACACGCCGGACATTGGTAGTCCAGGTATTCTTCAACTTTGATCGGCGCATCCGGCGGCCCCCAGGCCGTGCCGAACGGCTCAGCGTTGGGCGGCGCTTCTTTGCTGGCCGCTTTCACCGGCGGCAGCGTGCTCGCCAGCCGCTGCTGCTCCTGATTGGCGATCGTGCTCAGGATCAGCGCCCCGCCGATCACGACGACGGCGATCACCGCGATGGTGATGGCGATCTGAATGTTCTGCTTGCGCTGCTGTTCGCGCCTGCGCGCTTCTAGCTCCTTTCGCTTCGACATGGTTGTTGCTCAACTGGGTTAGTCTCGAGATTCGGCCTAATGATAATGAATCGCACGCCGATCCGCTCTCTCGAATGACGATGAGTTAAGCCTGCGCCGGCTTCAAACGCAACACGCCGCTCAGCTCGTGCGCGCCCGTCTCGCGAAAGCCAAGCCGCACAGCCAGGCCAACCGAGGGCTGGTTGTCCGGAGAGACGATGTACAGCGGCGTGCGCCCGGATTCCAGGAGCTGCGCGCAAACCGCGCTGACGACCGACTTGCCCAGCCCGCGACCGCGGGCGGCTTCGACCACCCGCACGAAGACCTCGGCGTAGCGCGATGAGATCCAGCTCGTGCCCGCCTCGGCGACGGTCGCGCCATCGCGCGCTCGGATCACGGCGCGCAACATGCCATCCGGTGTGCGGCTGGTCTGGACCAAGACGTTGACGACCGGTTGAAAGTCTGCTGCGCGCAAGGTGTAGATGGCATTCACCTGTTCGCTTTCCAGGTCGCACAACGCGGTCAGGGTGGGGCGATCAGAGGGCAGAGCGCTGAACAGATAGCTTCGGCCTGGCGTGAGCGCCGTGCGCAGCGCCTCGCGCAAGGCGGACTCGTCCCTGCCTCGCATCACCACGAAGGGCCGAAATAAATCCAAGCCGGTTTGGCAGATCGCAACGAAGGCCAAGGGACGGCCGCTTGAATCGGTCAACACATGCAAGCGCGTGCGCTGTGTGTCATGCTCCAGGGCAAAGTGCCAACTCACTGCGTCGGACGGCGCAGGCGTCAGCAACTGCTCGACCAACGCGCGCTGGGTTGCCAGCGATTCACCCATGCCCGCGGCCTACCACTTCAGCCTGCCAGAGGACACCTCCACAGGCTGATCGCGCCGGTCGTTCACCCAAGTGCCTGACTCGCGGCGCTTGAGTCGCGCGCGAGACACAATCGTGTGGGTCAGCGCCTTGGCCTCGTCAGCCGGCAGCGACTCAAGCGGGCCGGTGGTGTACCAGTCGGTTGGGTCGAACCAACCATAGTGCACGATGCGTTTGCCGGCGCCGACGTGCACCTGGCGCGCGCCCAGCCGGCTATGCGGCTCGACCAGCACGAAATCTATCTCCTCCCAGCCCAGGCTATGCCAGCCAAGTACGCTGCGCCAACTCAACCCGTCCTCGGTCACCACCACGGCAAACGCCAGCGGCGTGGCAAACCGCCATACAAGCACCAGCCCCACGAGGACCATGAGCAAGCCTGCGCCGAGCGTCGCCGTGTCCCCCTCGGATGTGCCTGCCCGACTGAAGACGCCGACGACGTTGGCCAGTCCGGTGATCGCCAGCAGCGCCCCGCCGAGGAGCGCAGCGGCGTAGATCAATCGGCGGGCCGACGAAGGGCGCACCAGCACACTGCCTTTGAACGCCGGCACGTTGAGGAACTCGTCCAGGTCGCGCTGCAGGACTGTATCAGCAAGCATTGGCGCAGTTAAACACAGGCCGTCCCGCGCGTCAAGCAGCGGGCAACTCCGAGGTCATTTCCTCAGGAATGTCGAAGACCATGTCGTTGCCCAGGCACTTCGCCTTGCCTTTGCCGATCTCCACCACCAGCCCTTTGCATCCCTCTGGACCCTGGATCGGCAAGGGTCTGTTCCAGGTGGTGAAGTCGCACTGTGGGTAATTGGCACAGCCGTAGAAGACGCGCTGCCGGCCCTTGCGCGTGCGCCGCTCCACCAGCGGTCCGCCGCACTTTGGGCAGCGTACGCCGGGCAGCGGGATGGGCGCGGTGTACTTGCACTTGGGAAAGTTGGAACAGGCGATGAACCGGCCAAAGCGGCCCTCGCGATACACCAACATGCCATCTTCACAGGCCGGACATTTCTCGCCGGTGTATTGCACGACCCGCTCGCGCTTCGGGATGTGCTCGGCAGCCTGGGTCACCGACTGAATAAACGGTTCGTAGAAAGCGCGGAGCACAGGCTGCCACGCGCGCGCGCCAGTCTCGATCTCGTCCAGCTCTTCCTCCACGCGCGCCGTAAAGCCCACGTCAATGTAACGCGGGAAGTGGGCCACCAGCAGGTCGTTGGCCAAGAAGCCCAGCTCGGTGGGCACCAGTTGCTTGCCCTCGCGGCGCACGTAATTGCGCGCTTGGATCGTGGTCATGATCTGCGCGTAGGTGCTGGGCCGGCCGATGCCGTATTCCTCCAGCGCCTTCACCAGGCTGGCCTCGGTGTAGCGCGGCGGCGGCTGCGTGAAGTGTTGCTCCGGGATCAGGCGCACCAAGTCCAGCGGCTCATCGGCCGTCAGGGGCGGCAGCCGGCGGCCGCGGCCCTCTTCGTCCTCCTCCGGTCGGTCGCCCTCGTCATGGCCCTCCTCATACACCTTCAGGAAGCCGGCAAACTTAATGATTGACCCCGTCGCACGCAGCCAGTAGCCGGGGATCAGCGGCGCATCATCAACGGGCACCATCGCGCCAGCCTGGCCATCGGCTGACCGGGGCATTGCCTCGATGTCCACCGTCGTCGCATCGAAGATGGCGTTGGCCATCTGGCTGGCGATAAAGCGCTTCCAGATGAGGTCGTAGAGGCGGAGCTGGTCTCGGTCCAAATACTGCTTAAGCGCCTCTGGAGTGCGAAAGACCGAGGTGGGGCGGATCGCCTCGTGCGCCTCCTGCGCGTTCTTGGCCCGCGAGGCGTACTTAGGCGGCGCATCGGGCAGGAACTCCGGCCCAAACTGTTTGGCGATGAACTGTCGCGCTTCGCGCTGTGCGCTCTCGGCCACGTTCACCGAGTCGGTGCGCATGTAGGTGATGAGGCCGACGGGGCCTTCCCCCACGTCCACGCCTTCGTAGAGCTGCTGCGCGACGGCCATCGTGCGCCGTGCGTTAAAGCCCAACTTGCGGCTGGCCTCTTGTTGCATCGTGCTGGTGGTGAACGGCGCAGCCGGCCGGCGCGTCCGATCTTTGCGATCTACCTTTACCACGCGGTATGCCGCGCCCTCCAGCGCTGTCACCACGCGCTGCGCATCGGCCTCGCTCTTCAGGTCGGGATCGCGGCCATAGAGCTTGAACAAACGGGCGATGAACGTGCGCGGGCCGGCGGCTGCCTCCGCTTGCTTGGCAAGCTCGGCTTCGATCGTCCAGTACTCGACGGGCACAAAGGCTTGGATCTCGCGCTCGCGCTCGACCACCAGGCGCAGCGCGACCGACTGCACCCGACCGGCGCTCAGGCCGCGCCGGCTGAGCTTGTCGCTGAGCAGCGGGCTGAGCTTATAGCCCACCAGTCGGTCGAGGATGCGCCGAGCTTGCTGGGCGTTGACCGCGTTCTCGTTGATGCTGCGCGGGTGGGCAAAGGCATGATCAATCGCCTCCTGCGTGATCTCGTGGAACTCGACGCGGCGCACCGGCTTGCCGGCGATCTCCGGCTGCAACACGTGCAATAAGTGCCATGAGATCGCCTCGCCCTCGCGGTCGGGGTCGGTGGCCAGCCAGATCGCGGTAGCGTTCTTGGCATACTGCTTCAGCTCTTTGACCACCGCCTTCTTCTCGGTGGGGATAACATAAGTTGGCGCGAAATCGTGGCCAATATCCACCCCTAACCGGTTCTTGGGCAGGTCGCGCACATGACCGATCGAGGCGCGAACGACATACTGGCGGCCCAGGAACTTGCCAATCGTGCGCGCCTTGGCCGGCGATTCGACGATCACCAGGGGCATCCCGTTTGCCGAGCCGTTGCCCCCGGGCGCGGCATCGCCTTTCTTCTTGGTGCGCGGCGCGCTTGATGTAGTGGCGCGCGCCGCCGGCTCCGGTGGGGTCAACCCCTCGTGGGCCGGCGTGCGACCTATCTTATAGACTTTGTCGTAACCGCAGTTCGAGCACGTGCCCTGCGTCGCCGGCGTGCCATTGGCCAGAAAGACCGGCTTGGGATCAAGCAGGGTGTGTTTCCCGCGGCACTTGACGCAATATGCTTCCATAAGCAGAACGCTTCGCTAACCACTGACCGCCGCCATCAATGCAGCCGTAAACCGCTCTGGGCTGAACTGCTCAGCATGGCGACGGATGATCTCAGGGGAGAATGTTACCCTAGAACTCTCTACCACGGCCTCGGCCAGCGCCTCGGCGGTTTGCGGTCGAAAGAGCGCGCCGGTCACGCCGTCGATCACCGTGTCGAGCGCGCCGCCGGCGGCGTAGGCGATCACCGGCTTGCCGTAGGCCATCGCGCGGACCGGCGCGATGCCGAAGTCCTCCGCGCCGGGGAAGATGAACGCCCGGCAGCCGGCCAGCAGCTCGTGGAGCGTGTGATCATCCACCCGACCCAGCAGGTGGACGTTCCGGCGCGGCAGGTCGGCGGCCATGCGCGCCAGGCGCGGGCGGTCGCGGCCGTCGCCGGCAATCATCAACGGCAGCCCCAGTCGCCCGAACGCTTCAATCGCCAAGTCCACGCGCTTATAGGGCAACAGGCGCGAGACGATCAAATAAAACCCCTCGTCTCGCCCCAGCGGCGGATTGGCCGGCATCGCCACCGGCGGATAAATGATGATCGAGTCCCGCCCGTAATGCTTGCGGATGCGCTGTTGCACTTCGCGCGAGATGGCGATGAATTGATCCACCCGCTGGGCTGCTTGGGCCTCCCAGCGCCGAAGGTAGGCGTTCAGCGCGCGCAGGATGGCCGACGCGCCGGGCGGGATGCGCTCACGCTGGGCGTAGGTGTCGAAGTCGTAGGTAAAGCGCGTCGGGGTGAGGCAGTAACAAATGTGGCGGACATCGGGGCGCACGCCGCGCGCCCCGATGCAAAACGCGCTTTTATTGCTGAGGATCACATCGTAGTCTGCCGGGATGCGATAGTGCGCCCACACCCAGGCGAAGACCGGCATGTAGGGCTGATGGTAGCGGTGCACTGCCGGCAGGCGATCCATCCACGTCGAGCGGATATCCCACGCGCGCCAAGCTGCCGGCATCCGCTGGCGCGCGTAGATGCTGGTGAAGATCGGGGCACGCGGGTATATCTGGTGCAGCACGCTGAGCACGTCCTCCGCCCCGCCCAACTGGTTCAGCCAATCGTGCACCAACGCCACGTTCACGCCGTTAACCCTAAGTGTGTGGTGAATGCGCGTCCATCCCTCATGCTTCGATGCTCACCCCAGGCACGAGGAACGCCTCGTTCAGCGCTGCGGCGTTCTGGCCGCCGAGGAAGCGATTTTCGCCGAGCGCGATGAACAACATCCCATGCACACGCTCGTCCACCATCGGCCAACCGATCGGCTGGCGCAGCGCGCGGTTGGCGCCGATCCCGAGATGGCCGATCCGGCGCGCGCCGTCGCCATGGGCATCTAGGAAATCGGCCAGCGCCGCTGCTCCTTCGGCTGCCTCAATGTGGACAATGCGCCCACGTTCAAAATGCAACACCACGTCGCGCGCTTCGCCGGCCAGCGGCAGGTATAGGCTGCCTTCGGCCTGGTCCTCCAGCACGGTGAAGTAAACCAGCCCCGCCGGCAGGCTGGAGAGAAGCGCACCGCGCGCCTGGTCGGCCTCGTCAATGTATCCGTCGTCCCACAGCAGTGGGCGCGCCCCGCGCACGACTCGCAGCTCGCACGCGCTGCCGCTGCGGATGATGAAGGCATCGGTCTGCTCCAGACGTTGCTGGATGCGCAGCATGTCGTCCTGAAGGTCGAGCAATGACACCATGGCCGCCTCGAATATCATCTCCTCCAGCGCCTCGAACGTCATGCCCAACTGCGCGGCGCACGCGGGCGTAGGCACCGCGACCGATAGGCTGGGCAGCCGACGGGCGTCCTCAGCCGCCGTCAGGCGATCTTGTGCCGCTGCCCATAGCGCCAGCGCCTCGTCGTCCACGCCAGCCAGGTCTGGCTCGGCTGACTGTAGCGCAACCACCCGATCAACGCGCTCGATCCAGGCGCGCCGATGGTGGTCGTAACGAGAGAGGTAATGACGGTCGCCGGCCCGCAGCAGCGCAGCGATGTGGTCGGGCGAGGCCAGCTCCACCAGGGGCGTCGCGCCGGCCAGCTCCAGGTCGAGCGCCACGCTGCGCAACAGGTCGTCACGGCCCGCCCGGTCAATGACTTGCACCAGCTCGCCTGGTTGCGGCCTCACGCCCTGCACGATCCGCCAGCTCAGCAGCGCAATCGAGTTGGCCATGCAGAGGCGGAATTGTAACGGCGGCAGGGGTGCCGAATAGAGCTTAGCTAAGTGCTTGGGGGATTGGCGAGCATGCTATGCATCAATTGCCAGGCTGCCGCAGCGCAGCAGAGGCGGTTCGCAAACCGCCCCTGCGCGCTGGGCTGAAGCGCTGCGGGGTCGCTGGCACCCTGCCTTACCCGTGTCATTCTGTCTGATCGAAGCGAAGAATCTAAACGCGCGCTGGGCTGAATCGCTGCGGGGGCACTGAGGCAGGAGGTTGGGTGACTTCGTAGTGTTTTGGTCGGGCGGGATTTCAGATGCTTCGCTGCGCTCAGCATGACATGGGATGGGATGTGGCTTTGGTAATGCCCGTTGAGCTTTGGTCGGGCAGGCGTTTAGATGCTTCGCTCCGCTCAGCATGACATGTGGACAATGCTCATGAACGCGCCAGCGCAAATTAGCTTATGCGCGCGAGATGCGCAAAGCCTTGGGATGGAATGAACAGTTCAACTGAGTCACCTCTGTGTTATGTTATTTCTGGGACGAGTTCTACTGTCGCCCACCCTCTAAAAACTTTCACCAGTCGGCAGCCCATCATCGGTTGCCTCTGTTGGTGAGTGCACCCTCGCCCGCGAGCCGCGCTGCGCGCCAGTCTTACAATCCGGCCCTGATGTTCAGCGATCTGCGCACCGTCGAGATCTTCGCCATCGGCAACGAGTTGCTGGCCGGCCAGGTCTTGGACACCAACACCCATTGGCTGATTCGCATGGTCACCAGCGCCGGCGCCCGCGTGATGCGGACAGCCATGCTTCGTGATGACTATGACCAGATCGGCGATGAGCTGCGGGCAGCGTTGCAGCGCGGGCCGCGGCTGATCTTGACCACAGGCGGACTTGGCCCCACCGAGGACGATCTCACCTTGCGCGCCATCGCGCGCGCGCTCAACCTCCCGCTGGCAATACATCCGGAAGCGCTGGAGATGGTGCGGCAGCGCTACGCGCACCTGGCCAAGATTCGGCCTAACTACAGCGCGGAGCTGAACGACGCCCGCCGCAAGATGGCGCTATTTCCGCACGGCGCTATCCCCATCGCTAACCCTAGGGGCACTGCGCCGGCGATGGTCCTGGATGTGCCCTCTCAACATGCTAACGGCATCACGACGATAGCGGCATTGCCCGGCGTGCCCACCGAGATGGAGGCGATCTTCACCACGTCGCTGCGCCCGATCCTGGAAAAGGCCATCGGCGCCGGCTGCTATGTGGAGCACACCATTGTGCTGGACAAAGGCGACGAATCGCGCATCGCCGATTTGCTGCGGACTGTCCAAGAACACCATCCGGCGGTGTACGTCAAGTCGCGCGGGCAATGGCTGGACGACGGCCTACGCCTGACCGTCGTGCTCTCGATTAGCGGTTTGAACCCCGATGCCGTGCTGGAGGAGATTCGACGCACCGAGCAAGAGGCCATCGCCGGCCTTACCCAGCTCGGCTATACCATCCTTCGCATCCTTGAATAGAGAGAATGCGCAGCGCAGTGAGCGGGGTGCGTTTCACTGCCAAGGACAAAACCTGCTCAGCAAAGGTGATGTCTTTGCCCACCCTTCTATAATCCCCGTCACTCACCCGAAGACGGGAGCGCAATGAAGCTACACGAATATCAATCTAAGCAAATCTTCAACCGCTTTGGCATCCCCGTGCCACAGGGCATTGTGGCGGAGAACGCGAGCGAGGCGCGCAATGCCGCGCGCGAGATTGGGTTGCCTGTCGTGATCAAAGCCCAGGTGCTGGTTGGCGGGCGTGGCAAAGCCGGCGGCGTGAAGATCGCCCGAACGCTGGAAGAAGCCGAAGCAAACGCAGAACACATCCTCGGCTTGACGATTAAAGGGCTGCCGGTGCGCAAAGTGCTGGTAGATCCGGCAGCCGAGATCCTCAGCGAGATTTATCTGGGCGTCGTTGTGGATCGCGCCATACGGCGTGCCGTGTTGATGGCCAGCGCAGCCGGCGGCGTGGACATCGAAGAAGTGGCCGCTACCACCCCAGAGAAGATCGTCCGTGTGCCGATTGACCCGTTTGTTGGCCTGCCGGATTATCTGGCGCGCGATGTTGCTGTGAGCATCGGCCTGCCGCGCGATCACTGGAACGAATTCATCAAGATCGCCAAAGGGCTGGCCGCCGCGTTCGTGGCCAACGACGCCTCGCTGGCCGAGATCAACCCGCTCGCCATCGTCAGCAACGACGGCAGCAGCCGGCTGTTGGCGCTGGATGGCAAGATGGTCATTGACGACAACGCGCTCTTCAGACACCCGGAGCTTGCCGCCATGCGCGACCCCGACGAGGAGAGTGAAGCCGAGCGCAAGGCGCGCAACGCTGACCTCAGCTTCGTTTCGCTCGATGGCGACATCGGCTGTCTGGTGAACGGCGCCGGATTGGCCATGGCCACGCTCGACATCATTCAGCACTTTGGTGGGCGGCCTGCGAACTTCCTCGACGTGGCCGGCGGCGCGCGCGCCGAGAAGGTCGCTGCTGCGCTGCGCATCGTGCTCTCTGACCCAAAAGTTAAAGTCGTGCTGTTCAATATCTTCGGCGGCATCACCCGCTGCGACGAAGTGGCGCGCGGCATCGTCCAGGCCCTGGAGGAGGTGAAGACGCAGGTGCCGATGGTGGCGCGCATCACCGGCACGAACAAAGAAGAGGGTGACCGCATCCTCGCCAGCGCCAATCTGATCACGGCCAACAGCGCCGCTGAAGCTGCGCAAAAGGCAGTCGCGCTGGCGCGCGCTGCCCGCTAGCGCTGCGCAGTGCACGTCCCCGGCCCATGCGCACCGACGTTCGCCTGGCCCTGCCCTCGAAAGGGCGCTTACAGCAGCCGACGCTGGACTTCCTGGCTCGCTGTGGCTTTGAGGTGAAGCCCTCGGCGACGCGCGGCTACATCGGCCACATCCCTGCCCTGCCAAAGGTCACCGTGCTCTTCCAGCGGCCGCGCGACATCGTGACGAGCGTTGCCGGTGGCGGTGTTGACCTTGGCATCACCGGCTACGACGTGATCGCCGACGCCAACGTTGAGCACAGCGTGTTGGTGCTCCACGACGCGCTGGGCTTTGGCAAATGTCGCGTGGTGATCGCCGTGCCGGAGGGCTGGTCCGACGTGCGCACTATGGCCGACCTCGCCGCCCATGCGCGCGCGCGCGCCCACCCCCTGCGGGTGGTGACGAAATACCATCACCTCACCCATCAGTTCCTCACTCAGCACTGTGTGCAACCGTTCGTGCTGGTTGAGGCCGAAGGGTCGCTGGAAGTCGTGCCGGAGATCGGCTATGCCGACATCATCGTGGACATCGCCGAGACCGGCGCTACGCTCCAGCAGAACCGCCTACGCGCCATCGAAGACGGGGTGATCTTGCACACGCAAGCCAGCTTGGTCGCCAACCGCAGCGCGCTCAAACGCCCAGAAGTGATGGACATCGCAATTGAGCTGCTGGAGTACTTCGAGGCTCATCAGCGGGCCGAGGGCTACTTCATGATATGGGCCAATGTGCGCGGCCAATCTTGGGAAGAAGTAGGTCGGCTGCTCGTCACGCGCACCACGCTCGGTGGCCTGCAAGGCCCCACCATCGCGCCCATCTATCCCAACCCGCAGAGTGCCGCTGCCGGTCTTGGCACGCATTGGTTCGCCGTAAACATCGTCGTCGGACGCAGCGAGCTGACCGCGGCGATCGCCCAATTGCGCGAGATCGGGGGCAGCGGCGTGGTTGTGACGCCGGTCACCTATATCTTTGAAGAACAGCCGACGCGCGTCGCCGCCCTGCGCGCCTTGCGCCAAGAGTTGACCTAGCCGCCGTGTTGGACGTTGAATCGCTCATCAATCCTCATCTGCGGGCCATGCAACCGTATGTGCCCATCGCGCCCTTCGAGGTGTTGGCCCGCCGGCTCGGCCTGCCGCCGAGTGCAATTGTCAAGCTCGACGCCAACGAGAATCCCTACGGCCCATCTCCCCGCGTGCGTGAGGCGTTGGCACGCGCCGAAGCGATACATATCTATCCAGACCCTGATCAGACGCTGCTGCGCGAGGCGATCGCCGACTATCTCGATCTCCCCGCTGAACACATCCTCTGTGGCGCTGGTGCAGATGAGCTGATTGACCTGGTTGCGCGCGCGTTTATCCGGCCGGGCGACGCTATCGTGGACTTGCCGCCGACCTTCGGCATGTACCGCTGGATCGCCGACATCACCGACGCTACCTACTGCGCGGTTCCTCGCGGCGCCGATTTCTCGGTGGACATCAGCGCCATCCAGCGACTGTGCGAAGTCATGGCACATCCCCCTAAGCTGCTGTTCATCGCAGACCCGAATAACCCCGACGGCTCGACCATCAGCGATGAGGCACTGCGCGCGCTGTTGGAGTTGCCGCTGGTGGTCGTGCTGGACGAGGCTTATGTGGACTTCAGCAGCCAGCCAAGCCGGGTCAGATGGGTGCTAGAACACGAAAACCTCATCGTCCTGCGCACCTTCAGCAAACTGGCCGGCATGGCCGGTTTGCGCGTAGGGTATGGCGTCTTCCCGCTGAAAGTGATCAAACATCTGTGGAAGATCAAGCAGCCCTACACGCCCAACGTCGCCGGCTGCCTGGGCGCGATCGCCGCGCTGAACGATGCGACTTACCTCAACCATACTGTGCGCGCGCTGGTGGCCGAGCGCGAGCGCATGCGCACGCGGCTCTCTCGCTTTGAATGGATGCAAGCCTTCCCCAGCCAGGCCAACTTCGTGTTGTGCCGCATCTCTGAACGGGCGCCGCTCCCTGCCGGCCCCTCTGACGGTCCGGCCGCGCGCCGGCTAAAGCAGGCGCTGGAGCAGCGTGGGGTCATGATCCGCTATTTTGACCGCGACGGCCTGCGCGATTGCGTTCGCATCAGCGTGGGCCGGCCTGACCAGACCGACAAGCTCATCGCAGCCATCGAAGACATCGCCACCAGACCCGTGCATGGCTAACGCCGGGTGGGCAAGTTCTCTCTGCGTCTTCTACGTTCTTTGCGCTAGGGGGCATTCGTCAATGGGGACGATCCCATCTTGCCAGGGACGCTTTGCGAAAGGCGCTCTCCAGGAGATACCAGCGCGCTACGCCCCGCTCAAGCTGAAATGAACACAGCCAAAAGCGAGGGGCGCGTTCATCGTTGGAAGCGGAACACCCGTCGTGGCGCGCTTAAGGTGAGAAGAGGAAAGGCTGTGCAGCAGCTTTGGCCAACCAGGCCAGCACCTCCGGCCATACGCCCAGCACCAACAGCGCCACAGCACCGCCGACGACGGACAAGCGTTCATCAAGCCGCTGACGCAGCCGGCTGAGCATGTCAGACAGAGGATGCACAAATCCGATCACTGTTGGTGCAGGCACCAACGTGCGCGCAGGATAAACAGGGATTTGATCCGCCCCGCCCAGATCAAGCGTTGTGCCTCTCGATAAATCCTCAACAGGCTCAGGATCGCTCTGCTGAAACATGGCGCTCAAACCGCGCACAAGGCCGATCCCAATACTCACCTGGGCGAAAGTCAACAGGGCTAGGCTCTCTGGATCGCTGAGGCCATAGGCCTGGACGGTGAGCCAACGCGAGACGAAGCCCAACGTTCCAGGCAAACCGGCCAGCGACAAGCCGCCGATCCCCAACGCCAAGCCGGCCCACACATCGCGCAAACCACGGACGGCGACAAAGTCATCGCTGTTGCGCGCTGCGCGCAGGCGCCACACCCCTAATCCAAACGTGCCCAGCGCGAGCGCGCGCGCAGGCAGCGAAAACGCGACTGCCTCAGCGCCGGCTCGTGAGATGCTCCCCAGGTTGAGCAGCAGACAGCCAACCTCGACGAAGACAGCACAGGCCATCAAGCGCGAGAAACTCCGCTGTGCCCAGGCCAATACCCCGCCAAACGCAACCATGATCAGACCGCCGGCGATGAGAGACTGGCTGAATAACGGAACGAGGCGCAGCCACGGATAAGCCTGTATCAATTTCATCAATAGGAAGCCGGCAGCTCCCAAGCCCACCGCAGCCAGAAAGGCAGCCACCAGCGGCGGCGCATCACGGAACACTGGGTGTATCCAGGTAAAAATCGGAATAGCACCCAGCAACAAGCCGAAGCTGGCGAGAAGCAAAACAACAGCCGAGCCGTATGTAGATTCCGCAGACGCTGCGTCTATAGGGCTGGGCGCGCTTGCGCTGTCAATCACCCACCCAGCGAGCAGAAGCAGAGGCATAGCCAGCGTCGCCGCACTCAAGTAACGCAAAGCCCCCAGGGTCGAGCGCTCCCCACCCCGCTCCGCTTGGATCATCAACACCGCAAACGCTGCCGCCACTTCAAACGCCAAGGCAGCGTAGAGAAAGGGACGAACCAACAGCGCCGTGACGAGCGCGGCGAGCACCATTAGCCCCAGCGGCACGAACGGTCGGCCCTGAGGCGCACGCCAAGAGAGGAGGAAGAGCAGCGCAGACGCGATGAACAGCAGCCCCAGGAGCACGCGATCTTCGGACTGCACGCGCAGGGTTCGCCCCAACACATCAAGCGGCGCGTCCAGCGAAATCACGACATCAGCGCCAGGCACGATGGGCAGGGGGCTGGCCGGCAGAAGAATAATTGCCAGGCCGACAAACAAACAGACCAACGCGGCGAAGACCGCCTCAGCCCTGAGCCAGCGCTGCAGCGCGAACAGCGCAACGCCGCTCGCCAAAGGGATGAGCACGACGAGGGGAGCAGCCGGGATCATGGCGCGCTGCCTGAACGGAGGTTGGGCGATAGGTCTGCATCTGCGTCGGCCAGGATGAGATACGCAATCGCCAGACCAATCAGCAGCGTCGTCAAGGCCAGCAGCGCGCTTACCCCAACGCTCGGCTCCAGCGGGACATACGCCAGTTCAAACCCAGACACAAACATCAGAATGCCCAGGCCGACATTGAGCGATTCATATGCGCTGGCCATGAGCAGCAGGCCACAACCGATCAGCATGTAAGCGCCCAGGTTCAGCTCGCGCGCGCCGCCGGGCAGCGGAAAGCGCACTGCGGCTCCAAAGGCAGCGGTGAGCACCAGCGCCATCGTCACCGCGCGCAAGAGCAGTTGCGCCGGCAAACGTTGCCAGTTTGGGCGCGCCAAACGCTCACGGGCCACTGACTCGCCACGCTCGGCACGCACGTCGTCAGCGCGCTGGGCAGCCAAACTAAGCACAATCAGCACGATTGAACCCGCCAGAGGTTTGAACAACGCAGCAATTGGGTCGAAGAGGCGCACCAGCAAGATGCCCACCGCAACATACTGAAGCACCATTACCGGCAAGACCAGGCGCCAATTGCGCACCAGCACGACAAAACCCGCCGAGGCAACGAGCACGACCAGGAACAAACCGGCTGTCTCTTCCGCCAAACGGCGAAGCAGCTCGGCAAACAGCGACATTTGTTAAATTGTAGCCGACCTAAGTTGTGCGAGGCTATGCTTACAGCCCAAGGAACAGAACTTTGGGCGAGCGAGGGCAATGACTTCGCCCACTCTCTAACGCGTCAGCGCCGCGCCATTTGATGCAAAGCGCGTGCGTTTCACCAATAGGGGCGCGGGCCGCTCGCTCGCCATGCCGGTCTGTCACGCTGGGCGCTCGCTAACAGCCGATCAAGATGTATAGTCGCCGGCACCTATGACCGATCATCCGGGCAAGCTCTACCTGGGACGGGAGTATGACCTTCACACGCGCAGCGTCACTGGCACGCCTGTGCTCCTGAGCACGCGCGCGCTCACCACTCATGCTGTATGCCTGGGCATGACTGGCACCGGGAAGACCGGGCTGGGCATCGCAGTGCTCGAAGAAGCGCTTTTGCAGGGCATCCCCTGCATCATCGTTGATCCCAAAGGGGACATCACCAACCTCGCTTTGACCTTCCCCCGTCTAGAGCCAGACGACTTTCGGCCCTGGTTGGATGCCGATGAAGCAGCCCGCCAAGGACTGAGCCTGGAGCAACTCGCCAGCGAGACAGCACAAAAGTGGCGCGTCAACCTCCAAGAGTGGGGCATTGGCACGGAACGTGTGGCGCGCTTGGCCGAGCGCACGTGCATTGATATCTATACGCCTGGCAGTGATGCCGGCATCCCTGTGAATGTATTGCATAGCTTGGCGCCGCCGGCTGAGACAAGCGCAACCTGGGAGAAGAGCGCCGAAGTGCTGCGCGAGCGCATCGCCCAGGTCGTGCAGGCACTGCTCAGCATGGTCGGCATCACTGCGGACCCGCTGACGAGCCGCGAGCACATCCTGCTGGCCACCATCTTCGAGGCTGCCTGGCGCGCCGGCCAGGAGCTGACTATCCCTTCGCTCATCCGAGCGATTCAGAACCCGCCCGTGCAGCGCGTCGGCGCATTCGACATGGACGTGTTTTACCCACGCAGCGAACGCTTCGCGCTGGCCATGGCGCTCAACAACCTGGTCGCCTCGCCGTCCTTCGCGGCCTGGACAGAAGGCGCGCCACTGAACATCGAAGCGTTGATCAAACCGCAGTTCCAATCTGGTCTGCTGCGCACGCGCGCTGCGATCTTTTACCTGGCCCACCTCAGCGAGGCAGAACGCCAGTTCTTCGTCACCCTGCTGCTTTCGCAGCTCGTGCTGTGGATGCGGGCACAAAGCGGCACATCCGTGCTGCGCTGCCTGGTTTATTTTGACGAAGTGTCCGGCTACGCGCCTCCCTTCCCACGCAATCCGCCAACGAAACCTCCGCTCATGACGCTGATCAAACAAGGCCGCGCCGCCGGCTTGGGCGTCTTTCTGGCCACCCAAAACCCAGCCGACCTAGACTACAAAAGCCTATCCAACATTGGCACATGGTTTATCGGTCGGCTGCGCACCAACCGCGACCGCGAGCGCGCCCTGGAAGGATTGGAGGGGGCCGGCGTGGGTTTCGCCCGCGCGCAGTTTGAAGCCCCGCTCAGCACACTCCCGCCGCGCGTGTTCCTGCTTCAGAGCGCTCATGGCGATCCCCGTTTCTTTCATTCGCGTTGGGCGATGAGCTTTCTGCGCGGCCCGCTTACGCGCGAGCAAGTGGCGATGCTCGAACCAGATGAAGCCGAAGGCGCGCCTAAGCCGGCAAATCGCCCTGCGCATCTATTGATCAACCGGCCTGAATTGCCGCCAGGGGTGCCAGAGCTGTTTCTGCGCATCTCGTTGTCTCAACTGGGGGCACGCAGCGCATCAGCAGCAGCACATCGCGCCTCATCGGCCACTAAGTACTACGTTCCTCACTTGCTCGCCGTATGTTCACTACGCATCGCCGACCGAGCCAGCGGCAATTTCCATCAAGAGCGCCACGCCTATCTGCTTGCCCTGAATCAATCAGCGGCGTCAATCCCCGATTTCTCCAAGGCGCACCGCCTCAGCAACTTCTCCCCGGCAGATGTAGAAGCCACATCGGTAGATCATGCCCGCTTTGATCCTCTGCCCTCTGGCATCAACGCGCGCTGGCTTAAGCAGGTGGAACGCGCCTTCGTTGACTATGTCTATCATTACGAGGTCAAGACCATCTGGTTCAACCGCACGCTGAAGCTATATGGCCGGATCGGCGAGAGCCGGCTGGCTTTTCGTCAACGATGCGAGGCTGCCGCGCGCCAGCGACGCGACGCCGAGGCAACCAAGCTTCACGATCAATTCGACCGCCGCATGAAGGCGCTACAGGACAAAATTGCCCGCGAATATCGCGAGTTAGAAGCTGACCGAGCCGAGCTCAGCAGCCGCAAACGCGAAGAGCTGCTAAGCGGTGTAGAGACGCTGTTCAACTTGCTGGTAGGCCGTCGGCCAAGCTACGCCATCGCCTTTGGCGCGCGCCGCCGGCGCGAAGTGGAGACCGCAGCCCAAGACGTGCGCGAATCGGAGGCAGCCATCGCAAAACTCAACGCCGACCTAGAAGCGCTGGCTGAGGAATACAAAACTGCGCTCGGTCAGTTGAACGAGAAGTGGGCACGTGCGCCAAACGACATAACGGAGCTGCCCATCACGCCAAAAAAGAGCGATATCTTCGTTGAACAATTAGCGATAGCCTGGGTGCCGCTGGAGTAAGAAGGGACGCTCGCCCTGTTCGGCGACGATCTCGATCACAACACCGTGTTCCCGCTCGGTGCGCACCTCTACCCGCATCCAGATTGGCTGTAGGTGCTCAAACAGCTCATCAAGGATGCGATTTGCGGCCGATTCGAGAGAGATTGGTGTGTCTTCGAAATTGCGCAGATAGGTCATCAGGCTCGGGAAGTCAAAAAGCAGTTTGTTCGGCGCGTAATTAATCGTCAGAGTGGCAAAGTTGATCTTCTCTGGCTCCATCTCGTAGCGACAGCGAAAAGCTGGATAGGTAAAGGTCACCGTATAGGTGCGCAGGCTATGCGTATTTGGGATGGTTTTAACCAGGTCTTGTATCGCCGTTTCTCGGCTGCGTCGTTCACCGTTCATAGCTATAGAACCCTCGCTCTGCGCCTTCGTTTCCTCAATCTCACGCCCAGGGTACGCCCGCCCCACCGCCTCCACCTTCCGCCGCAACTGCGCAGATACCCGCGCCTGCTCACTTACCTGCGGTTCAACCGTAGCACTGCTTCCTCAACCACTGATGCTACCTCATCCCTGCGCCCGGCCTCATCGAAGATGTTGATTTCTTCTCTCTTCACCTCTCGCCGCGTCAGCCAGCCCACTACTTCCGGCCCTAGCCTCTCCTTCATCAGGCGCGGCAGCCCGCGATACGCTTCGTCCTCCAGCGCGTAGCTCACTGCGCACGACAGCCCGCCCAGCTTCATCACCATATACCGATCGTCGCATACCTTGTCTTTCCCTACATGTAGTGGTAAGAAGAGGGATTACCTCTCACTGTGAACGCAACCAGTTTATAGAGCGTGGTATCATTGCCCGTGACATTATTATCGAAGGGATAATATGCTGCGTAGATTTTGTGCTTGGTTGACAGCGCTTGGTTTGCTAGGGCTGGGATTGCTCGTTCAAAACCGACCCGCACCGATCAGCGCCGCAGAGAACACCACCATCGGCGATCCCATCTTGCTTGAGCAGGCGGATGCCCCTGCCGCGATCGGCCCAACCTTTACAGGATGCACGCCGGTCAACGTGCCGCCGATCAACTGGGATTTCGAGCAACAGGTGGTGGAGCTGGTGAACGACCATCGCGCCTCGATTGGCCGGCCACCGCTCAAGCGCGTCAATCAGCTAGATGCCGCTGCGCGCTACCACGCCTGCGATATGCGGGACGACGACTATTTTAGCCACGACTCCAAGGACTGGAATGGCAGCAGTCATATTACAGTATGCTTATGGTTTCAACGAATTCAAAATTTCTATTTCAATTATCAATTCTTAGGAGAGAATATCGCTGCAGGCTATCCGTCTCCGCAAGCCGTAATGAACGGTTGGCTGAACTCCGCTGGTCATCGCATGAATATAGAAAGAGATACATTTTATGAGATTGGCGTCGGTTACTGCGCACCAGGCGGATACTACGGGCGTTACTGGGTGCAGAACTTCGGCCGGCGCTTTAATGAGTATCCGCTCATCATCCAGCGCGAATATTCACGCACCGCGACGCCCAACGTCGCAATTTATATTTACGGCGCATGGAGCCAGATGCGCCTGCGCAACGACAATGGCCCGTGGGGCGCGTGGCAGCCGTTCAGCAACAGCTTTAACTGGACGCTCAACTGGGTGCAAGGCATGCGCGAGGTGTGTGCCCAGCTCCAGAGCGGTAGCACCACCGCCACGGCCTGCGACACCATCGAACTCACCACCAGCGCGCCATCGCTGGCTGCGCAACCCTCTCAGGTGAACTTCGTCTATGTGCTTTCCTCCGGTCAGTCCTTCCCCGCGAACGCCTCCGTCGCGCTGAGCAACCCGACGAACAACCAAGTGCTGAGTTGGCAGCGCGGCACCGTCCCCGGCTGGCTGAACGCTGGACCGGCCAGCGGCAACACGCCGGTTAATCTCTCGTTCGCGCTCAACGGCGCCAACGTGCCCAACACACCAGGGCTGTATCAGGCAACTGTCACTTACAACGCGACCAACGCGACGGCCTCGACCAGCGTCACCGTGCGCCTGAGCGTCGTCAACAACCTCTCACAGCGGCGCTTTGTCCCAGTCATCAGGCGATAGGTTGTTTCTAAGATGACCACACCGCCTCCCCTCCTGGTCTGCATTGTTGCGGCGCTGGCTTTGTTGCTCGCAGGGCCATTTGCGCCGGCCAGCGCGCTTGCGTCGAGCGCGCCAAAGCCAGCTGGCTGCTCCGCGGTCGAGGTGCCGCCGATCAACTGGGACGTTGAGCAGCGGGTCGTCGAGCTGGTCAATGACCACCGCGCCGCGATCGGCCAACCGCCGCTCAAGCGCGTAAACCAGTTAGATGCCGCTGCCCGCTATCATGCCTGCGACATGCGCGACGACGGTTACTTTGACCACGACAGCTTCGACCGGCAAGGCGACGCGCTGGCCTTCGCCTGCGATACCTGGCAGCGCATCCGCAACTTCTACACAAAGTACCGCGCCCTGGGCGAGAACATCGCTGCCGGCCAGACCTCGCCCGAGGAAGCAGTCGCCGACTGGCTCAGCTCCGATGGGCATCGCCGGAACATCGAGAGCGCGTCGTTCACCGAGATCGGCGTCGGCTATTGCGCGCCGGGCGGCGAATACGAGCACTACTGGGTGCAGAACTTCGGCCAACGCCCTAATGAACACCCGCTGATCATCCAGCGCGACTACGCGCGCACCGACACGCCGAACGTCTCGATTTACATCCACGGCAAATGGCGGCGGATGCGCCTGCGCAACGACAATGGCCCGTGGGGCGCGTGGCAGCCGTTCAGGAATAGCTTTGACTGGACGCTCAACTGGGCGCAGGGCAGGCGCGAGGTGTGTGCCCAGCTTCAAGGCGGCAGGGGCACCGTCACAACCTGCGACACGATTGAACTCACCACCAACGCGCCATAGTTCATAGCCAGGGTTGCTCTCATGTGGAGGCGCGGAGAAAAACGCAGCACCCCTGACAGCCGTTGGAAAGCGATGCCCCCAGCCTGCGTAACTGGCAACCGCGGGATGCGTTCATAATCCGGGATGACTCGTTTCCTGTAAGCCAAGCAGTCCCAATCGAGGGAGTGGCTTGGCATGGCCAGTGTTGAGCGCATAGCGTCCCGCCCTCCTGTCGTTCCGCGAAGAATCTAGAACTCATCCCAGAAACGGTAAAACATGGCCACCTGGGGTGAGGTGCGTTTCACGCGCAATGCTGCTCGTCCAAAAGTGCTCACCCAGGCGGCCCCTGATCCTGTCATTCTGAGCGAAAGCGCAGCAGGGGCAGTTCGCGAACCGCCCCTGCGCGCGCCTGTCAAATTGCTGCGAGGTCACCACAGTGAGCGACCTATACATGCATTCATTGTGCGCCGGTCAAATCACCATCGGCGGCTGATATTCGCCAAAGACGCGGCGCAGCACCTTGCCGATCTCGCCGACGGTGACCCCGCCCTCGACGCAGGTGATCAGGCAGGGCATGATGTTCTCGTTGCTGCGGGCCGTCTGTTCCAACGCGCCCAGCAGCGCGCCCACCCGCTCGGCGTCGCGCTGGGCGCGCCAGGCTGCCAGCCGCGCGCGTTGCTGGGCCTCGATTGCTGGGTCCACCTTGAACTTCGCTATGTCATGGTCAGCGGCGCCGTCCGAGACAAACGCATTGACGCTGACAATCAGGCGCTGCTTGGCTTCCACCTCGCGCTGGTAGCGATAGGCGGACTCGGCGATCTGGGCCTGCATCCAGCCGCTTTCGATTGCTTTCACTGCGCCGCCCATTGCGTCAATCTTTTCAATCAACGCGCAGGCGCGCTGCTCGATTTCATCGGTGAGGTATTCGATGACGTAGGACCCGCCAAGCGGATCTACGGTATCGGCGACGCCACTCTCGTAGGCGATGATCTGCTGGGTGCGCAACGCAGTGAGGGCGGCCTCGGCAGAGGGCAACTGGAGCGCCTCGTCCCAGCCATTGGTGTGTAGGCTTTGCGCGCCGCCGAGCACGGCGGCCAACGCCTGAATCGTGACGCGGGCGACGTTGTTGATCGGCTCCTGCGCGGTGAGCGTGCTGCCGCCGGTCTGGGCGTGGAAGCGGAGCATCCAACTGCGCGGGTCGCGCGCGCCGAACCGTTCGCGCATGATCTTGGCCCACAGCCGGCGCGCAGCGCGGAACTTGGCCACCTCCTCCAGGAAGTGGTTGTGCGCGTTGAAGAAGAAGGTGAGCTGGCCGGCGAACTCGTCCACGTCCAGGCCCACCTTGAGCGCAGCCTCGACATACGCGATCGCGTTCGCCAGCGTGAAGGCCACCTCCTGCACCGCCGTGCTGCCGGCCTCGCGGATGTGATACCCGCTGATGCTGATCGTGTTCCACTGCGGCACGTGCTGTTTGCAGAAGGCGAACACGTCGGTGACCAGCCGCATCGAAGGGCCGGGCGGGAAGATGTATAGCCCGCGCGCGGCGTATTCTTTGAGGATGTCGTTCTGGACCGTGCCGCGCAGCTTGCGCAGCACGGCGTCCGTGCCGGCCTGCTCCTTGGCCACCGCGATATACATCGCCAGCAGCACCGCCGCCGGTGCATTGATGGTCATGCTGGTGCTGACCTGGTCGAGCGGGATGCCCGCGAACAGATCGCGCATGTCGTCCAGCGTGCAAATGCTCACCCCAACCTTGCCCACCTCGCCCGCTGCCAGCGGGTCATCGGCGTCCAAGCAGAGCTGGGTCGGCAGGTCGAAGGCAACCGAGAGGCCCATTTGACCCTGGGCGAGCAGATAGTGGTAGCGCGCGTTGCTCTCTTTGGCTGTGGAGAAGCCGGCGTATTGGCGCATGGTCCACAGCCGTGAGCGATACATGGTGGGGTGGATGCCGCGCGTGAATGGATATTCACCGGGGAACTCGCCGTGGCGATCGGCGCCGGTTTCGGGATCGCCAAACACCACGTCTAGGGGAATGCCGGAGGGCGTCTCGAAGTGCGATAGACGCTCCGACGTGCGCTTAAGCGCAGGTTGTAGTGTCTCGCGCTCCCAGTCTTGGCGGCTGCGCAGGTGAGTGGTCACGAAGACAATTTTAGGTCTCATCCGCAGAAGGGTGTATTTAGAGTGCGTTCACCAACAGGGACAATCCCCCACCAGGCTACGCTGCTGGCGAAGGCGAATCCATAGAGGATGGGCGACGGTCTGCCGTCGCCCACCCAGCGTTTTGCCCCTATACATGAATGCACCCCCGACCAAGGCAAGCTCTAAAATCTACCCACAACTGGGCATGCTTATCCCAGCAAGGGAGCGACTGGCTGTGTGGGGCGCCGGCCTGATTGCAGGCGCACTTTCCCTCATCTGGATCGCACATCCGGCCCAGGCCAACGGGGTGGTCGGCGATGGCACGCCGGCCAGTTGCACCGAATCCGCCCTGCGCGCGGCGCTGAACCATGGTGGCGTGGTGACCTTTCGCTGCGGCAGCCAACCGGTGACGATCACACTCACCGGCGAGCTGCGCCCGACCCGTGACGTTGAGATAGACGGCGGCGGCCCAGAACAGGGCGGGCGCATCATCCTAGATGGCGGCCATCGAACGCGCTTAATCTGGCTAGAGAATATCACCTTGACCTTGCGCAACCTCACCCTTGTGCGCGGGCGGAGCGACAAGGGCGGCGCAGTGCGCGCGGTCGGCTACAGCGCCCGCGTCGTCGTTGACAACAGCATCTTCCGCGACAACGATGGCACCGCCGGCCCAAACGAAGCCGGAGGCGGCGCTATCTCCATGCACTACGGACAATTGCACGTAGAGGACAGCCTATTTGAGGACAACCGCGGCATCAACGGCGGGGCCATCTATAACCTGCGCTGTCCGGTCACCATCCTGCGATCCGTCTTTCGTCGGAATAGCAGCGCGTATGGCGGCGTCGTCGCCAACTTCGGCTTCGGCGGGGCGGTTTATAACGACGGCGCGGGGCGGCCCGGGGTGGGTGGGCGCGTGGTGATCCACGATAGCCTCTTCATCAGCAACACGGCGCGCAACTTCGGCGGCGCTGTTTACACCTATCTGTATTACCCAGATAGCTCGGAGATCGCGCGCAGCCTGTTCTCCGGCAACGTCGTGTTGCTGAGCAACGGCCGGCGCGCCAGCGGCGGCGGGTTGATGCACCACAACGGGCCGCTCTCGCTGCGCGATAGCACGTTTATCAATAATCTCTCGCAGGACGCGGGGGGCGCCGTCCTCGTCGCCCAGACGACGATCACACCGGGTTGGAACTACGCCCACCTGACCAACCTGACCGTCGTCGGCAACCGAGCCGACTCGCCGGACGACAGCCTGGGCAGCGGCGGCGGCCTGTTCTTCAACGGCGGACAGGTGACGGTCACCAACGTCACCCTCGCCGACAACTACGCCGACCAATTTGGCGGCGCGATCTACAACACCACCGCCAACGCAGCCGACGTCTTGTTGCGCAACGTGATCATTGGGCGCAACCGACTGGGCCGCGTCCACAGCTCGGCGCAGTGCGCCGGCGCGCTGCGCGGCGCGCCCAACCTGCAAAGCCCTGGAGATGGTGCGCCTTGCGTCAGCGGCATTGCGCTGGCCGACCCGGGGTTGGATGCCGCGGTTGGGTATCACGGCGGCGCGCTGCCGACTTTGGCGCTGCGCCCCACCAGCCCGGCGATAGATGCCGGCGCCGACTGTCCGCCATTCGATCAACGCGGCATCCCTCGCGTCGGGCAGTGTGACCTTGGCGCGTTCGAGTACCTACCGCCCCGCGCGTTCATTCCAACAGCATCCCGCAACACCCCTTGATCTCAGGACCATGAACTGGATACACTTCAAAGAACCCCGATCTGTGTATGCCCTAGTCGCTCAGCCCGAAGGGGCATGCCTGGCCGCCACCGAAGCCGGCCTGTGGCGATTCACCGCTCAGGCAGGCCGATGGCAGCCCACAGCGCCACAGATCGCCCAAGTGGGGCTGACCGCAGTCGCAGCAGACGGCGATCTTTGGCTGGTCGGGTCAAACGGCGACATCGCCCGTTCAACCGATGCCGGCCAGACGTGGCAACTTGCCCATCTGCCGGCCAAAGCGCGCGTGCTCGGCCTGGCCATCTCGCCGACCTTTGCGCGCGACGGCGTCGCCCTGGCCGCCACAGCCGAGGACGGCGTGTTGCGCAGCGCTGACCACGGGGTTACGTGGCACGCTTGGAACTATGGGTTGCTGGACTTGGCCATCAACGCGATTGCCTGCTCGCCGAACTTCGGCGAGGACGAAGTCTGCTTCGCAGCCAGCGACTACGCCGTGTTCATGAGCGTCAACGGCGGACGCGCCTGGCAGGCGTTGCCCTTGCCCATCGAGGTCGGCCCGTTTGCTGCCCTGGACATCACGCCTGAGGGTCAGCTATACGTGGGCACAGAAGGCCATGGGCTTTGGACAGCCATGCCGCCGTATGGAGAGTGGCGGCAGGTCGCCGACCTTCCTGCCGCTGAGGTCAACTTCATCCAGGCCGGCTGGGCAGCGACGACGGAGGGGGTGTTCGCAGCGCGCGGGGGGACATGGCGCAAGATGTTGGATCGCGCCGATGTCTTGTGCCTCTCGGTGTTGGACGATGGAACGGTCATCGCAGCGACGGCCAACGGCGGCCTCTGGCACGCGCGAAATGAAAAACCCTGAGGGGGTCGCCCTCAGGGTTTGTTATCAAAGTGCGCTTCGTCTTTAGTCGCCGTAGCCTGCGCAGCTCCCGTAGTCCTTGTAGGCGTCAACGGCCTTCTCCGTCGTTTTGGCTTGCTCAACGGTTTTGGACGCATCCTGTGCCTTGGTCACGTCCTTCGCTGGGATGGGTTGCTTGGCTGGCGCTTGGGCGGCGTCGTTCGGCATGCTCAGCGTCGCGCGATCCTCGGTCGCAGCAGGAAGCACGACTTCCTGGGCCGGAGAAATGCTCAACGGCTGCACAGTCAGACCGTTTGGCCCCGTCACGATCTGGCGGCTGCTCACAGCGCACGCTGTAAGCACCAACGCAGCACCAACGCCGGCGGCGATCACCTTAATCACTGGCTTGCTCTTCATGGTCAATCCTCCCTCGGTCATCGAAAAGATAGCTGGATTATATGCGTTGTCCGAGGTTTGTCAACCCTTTGTGCTAAAAAGACACAAAGGGGGTCAACCTAGGTAATAGGTCATGTGCTGGAGGTGGAGGGCGGGGTCTATGTTCTCCACGCGCACGTGGTCAGGAAGCATCAGGTTGAGTGGCGCGTAGTTCAGAATGGCCAAGATGCCCGCCGATACGGCCAGCTCGGCCACGGACTGGGCAGCCTCGGCCGGCACGGCGAGCATCGCCAAGCGCACGCCATGCGCGCGCACAAACTCCGGCAGGGTGCGCACGTCGTGCACGCAGAGGCCGGCGATGGACGTGCCGATCTTGGCCGGGTCGTTATCGAACAGCGCGCACACCCGAAACCCATGGCTGACGAATCCGGGGTAAGCCGCTACGGCGCTGCCGATGTGGCCTGCCCCAATGACCACAATCGGCCACTCTCGATCTAAGTGAAGGATGCGACGCAGCTTCTCTCGCAGTTCAGATACCGCATAGCCCATGCCCTGCTTGCCGAACTCGCCGAAATGCGAGAGGTCCTTGCGAATCTGGGCTGAGCTGATGCCCAACCACTGCGCCATTTCTTTTGAAGAGACGAAGGTTTTGCCGCTGCTCTGCATCGCTGTGAGGGCGCGCAGATAGAGCGGCAAGCGCGCGACAACGATATCAGGCACGGGCTTCGTGAACATGCCGTATAAACATACATGCTAACACAGCGTGATAATCACAGGTGCATTCATCCGCGGGGGGTGCAACCGCCTGCCAACCTTTCCCGCGCGCAGAGGCAAGAAGGAGAGCATCGCCCCTTGGCGACGAACGCACCCGATAATCACAGTGTGCTGATCGGGATTGACGCGAGTCGCGTCACCGGCGTGCGCCTCACCGGCACTGAACGCTACGCGCGCGCTGTTATCGGCGCGTTGATGGCGCTGGCGCCGCGACATCGCTTCCGCTTGTATCTGCGCCAACCATTGGACGAGGAGGGGTGGCCCAACGAACAATCTGCGGAGCGGATAGTGCTCACCCTGCCGCGCCTGTGGACGCATCTCGCGCTGGGGAGGGCGCTGCTGGCCAGCCCGCCGGATGCTTTATTTATCCCTGCCCACGTTCTGCCGTTCTCCTTTGCCCATCCTGGGCTGCGCAGGCGCGTTCGCAGCGTGGTCACCATACACGATGCCGGCTACCGGCACTTCCCGACGGCACACCCGCTCGCCCAACGCCTGTACCTGGACCTCAGCACCCGCTTTGCGTTGCGCTTCGCCGGCGCGGTCGTTGTGGACTCCGAAGTCACGCGCAGTGACCTGCTGCGCTTCTACGGCCGCGCTGCTGAGCAGGCGAAGATCGTCGTGGCCCACCCTGGACCGCTCCCCTTGCCGGCGATCAGCGAAGCAGAGGCGCAGTGCATCCTGGCCCGTTTAGGGCTAACGGGCGATTCTCCCTACGTCGTACACGTCGGTACGCTACAGCCGCGCAAGAACCTGCGCCGGCTGATCCGGGCCTGGGCGCGCCTGACGCGCGATCCCGGCCTGGCCAACGCGCGGCTGGTGCTTGCCGGTGGTGCGGGATGGGGGCGCGAGGACCTGTGGGCTGAGATCGTCGCCGGTGCGCAGGGCGCAGTGATGCTGACCGGCTACGTGAGCGATGCGGAGAAGGCTGCCTTGCTGCGCGGCGCACGGGCGTATGTGTTCCCCTCTCTCTATGAAGGCTTCGGGTTCCCCGTGCTGGAGGCCCAAGCAGCCGGCTTGCCACTGGCCTGTAGTCGCACGCCGGCGCTCCTGGAAGTCGCCGGCCAAGCCGCGCTGTACTTCGACCCGTTCGACGAAGTAGAGATGGCTGCCGTCCTGCGGACGATCATGACCGACGAGGCCCTGCGTCGCCATCTGGTCGCTGCCGGCTGGCACAACGTGCGTCGGTTCTCTTGGCAAACCTGCGCCCAAACCATCCTATCACAGCTCATATAAGTAATACGAAATACGAAATACGCAATATGCCCTCTTCTCTCCTCTCCCCATTCGCTGCTGTCGTCCTGGCCGCCGGCCTTTCCTCGCGTTACGGCGGCGGCATCAACAAGCTGCTCCTGCCATTTAAAGGGAGCACAGTGATCCGCTGTGTGGCCCAGACTGTCCTGCGTGCAGGGGTGGGACAGGTGGTGGTCGTCACCGGCCACGCACGCGAACAGGTCGAGGCGGCGCTTGGCGACTTAAGCCTGCGCTTTGTCTACAACCCGCACTATCAGCGGGGCGAGATGTCCTCCTCGATTAAGGCCGGCCTGGACTGGCTGGGGGAGACGCCGGCTCGCGGAGCGTTCATCGTGCCGGGCGATCAGCCCTTGCTGCCAGAGTGGATCTTTTGGTGTTTGGGCGAGGCATTCCTCAACGGATGTGGGGGCATCCTGGCGCCGCGCTACGGGACGCGGCGCGGGCATCCGGTGTTGCTGGGGCGGATGTGGTGGCCGGCTGTGCAACACCTGCCGGATGGCACGCCCATCCGCGTCCTGCTACAGGCGCATCCTCAAGCTGTCGCCCATATCCTTGTAAACACGGACGCAATACTGCTCGACGTGGACACGCCGGAGGCATATCAACAGGCGCTGGCGCGCGCAACCGCGTCAGGCTGATCTCACGCAGAGGCGCAGAAACGCAAGAAATAGGTATCGCAGCATCCTTGGCGGCTTTTGGTGAACGCTATCATGAACACGGGAGTGCTTAACTTTGGGGTGACTTGGCTTACCGACTTTTAAACCGCCGAGGCGCGGAGAGATAACCTCTGCGTCCTCCGCGGTGCGTGTTTCTCGTATCACCTTCAAGTGGCGCACTCTCCCCCAGCGTCAGGCGTGCTAGACTTGTTGCCCCGCCGGGGTCGTATCCGGCCAGCCGGCGCGGGATAAAATGCATGTGCGGGGCGGTGGCGAAATGGCAGACGCCGAAGACTTAAAATCTTCTGCTGCGAAAGCAGCGTGTGGGTTCGAGTCCCACCCGCCCTATGTCTCACTGCTCAGTTCGAGCAGCCGGAGCTGGCTGTTGATGAGCGGCTCGCCGGGCTTGGGCGTGACGAAGACATAGCTACCATCTGGACGTAGCTCGCGGGCCTTGACATTATCGGCCAATCCCAGCTCCAGCACCTCGGTCTTGATGCGCTGGCGAATCGCAGGGTCTAGGATCGGATAGACCGTCTCCACGCGCCGGTCCAGGTTACGCTCCATCAGATCGGCGCTGCCGACGTAAATCTCCTCAGCGCCGTTATTCCGGAAGTAGTAAACGCGGCTGTGTTCCAAAAAGCGGCCGACGATGCTGACGACGCGAATGTTCTTGCTCAGGCCGGGGATGCCCGGACGCAGAGAACACATGCCGCGCACCAACAGGTCCACCCTCACACCAACCTGCGAAGCGCGGTAGAGGAGTTGAATCATGGCCGGGTCCACGAGCTGATTGACCTTGAAGATCAGATGTCCCCCGCCATGTTCCTGATGAAGGCTGATTTCGCGTTCGATGAGTTCGCTCAGGCGTTGGCGCAAGGAAACAGGTGCCACCAGCAGCCGGCGATAGCACTTTTGCTTAAAGTAGCCGGTGAGGTTGTTGAATAGCTCGCTGGCGTCCTGGCCGATCTCCGGATTGCAGGTGAATAAGCCCAGGTCGGTGTAAACCCGCGCCGTGTCAACGTTGTAATTGCCCGTGCTCAGGTGAACGTAGCGGCAGATCTCGCCGTTCTGCTCGCGCCGGACCACGAGGCACATCTTGGCGTGCACTTTGTAGCCGGGCAGGCCATAGACCACGTGCACGCCGACTTCTTCTAGCGCGCGCGTCCACTGGATGTTGTTCTCTTCATCGAAACGCGCCTTTAGCTCGACCAGTACGGCAACCTGCTTGCCGTTCATCACGGCTTCCTTCAACGCCTCGACGATGGGCGAGTTCTTCCCAACGCGATACAGCGTCTGCTTGATGGCCAACACGTTGGGGTCGCGCGCAGCAGCGCGCACAAACTCCACCACCGGCGTGAAAGCATCGTACGGGTGATGCAGGAGCACATCGCCGCTGCGGATGCGCTCAAAGAGGTCCTGACCATTTGCCAGGTCTGGCGGCAGGCGCGGATTAAAGGGCGGATCCTTTAGTTCCGGTATGGGCAAGCGGTGCAGCTCCCAGAGACAGCTCAAGTCCAGCGGACCTGCCAGGTAGAAGACATCCTGGGCCGAGAGGCCCAGGTTGTGTTCGAGCAAACTGCACACGTCCTCCGGCATATCGTGGACGACCTCAAGGCGCACCACACGGCCAAAACGGCGGTCTTTTATCGATCGCTCAACTGTCGCGCGCAGGTCGTTGGCCTCGTCCTCTTGGATCTCAATGTCGGCGTCACGGGTGACGCGAAAGGCATAGGTGCCGATGACCTCCTGACCGGGGAACAGCGTATCAATGTGCGCAGCGATGATCTGGTCTAGCCAGGTGAAACAGCGGACGCAGTTGTCGTTGTCCTGGCATTGCGTAAGCGAGACGAGGCGCGGCAACGAGGGCGGCACTTTCACCCGCGCATAGTGCAGCCGGCCGTGTTCACCCTGTATCACCACCGCCAGGCTCAGGCTCAGGTTGCTAATGTGTGGGAAGGGATGCGCCAGGTCGATCGCCAGCGGGGTGAGGATAGGGAAGACATGGCGATGAAAGTAGCTGCTGGCCAGCGCGCGTTGCTCCTCATTCAGCGCATGCCAGTCAAGGACGCAAATCCCGCGCGCCATCAGCGCCGGCTTGACGTCTTCCTGCCAGGTGCGCAGGTGCTCGGACTGCAAGGCGCGCACGCCCTGCATCACCAGCTCCAGGGTCTGCGCGGGGAGCATGCCCTCAGGCCCCGCTTGCGTCACATCTGCGGCCACCTGATCGTGAAGCCCAGCGACGCGGATCATGAAGAATTCGTCTAGGTTGGTGGCGAAGATGGCTAGGAACTTCGCCCGCTCCAACAGCCGATTGGTCGGGTCTTGGGCTTCCTGCAAGACGCGACGGTTGAACTCCAGCCAGCTCAGCTCACGGTTGATCAGGTTCGTCATGCGGTCTCAGAAGGCGTGGTCATTCTAGTCAACGTCGCTCAAACGCGCGAGTTTTACACTAGGATACACTCTTGACTTGGGCAGCACGAGAGGTGAGCACAGTTTCGGTAGGGTATGGAGTACAAAGATTACTACAAAGTGCTCGGCGTTGATCGCAACGCCGATCAAGAGACTATCAAGAAGGCGTTCCGCAAGCTGGCCCGCCAATACCACCCCGACGCCAATAAGGGCGACAAGAAGGCTGAAGAGAAGTTCAAAGAAATCAACGAAGCCTACGAGGTGCTGGGCGACCCGGAGAAGCGCAAGCTCTACGACCAGATGGGCAACAGCTACCGCGCCTATCAGCAAGCCGGGGGCGACCCGCGCAACTACGACTGGAGCCAGTGGACTGGGTTTCCCTTCAACTTCGGCCAGGCTGGTCGCGCTTACCGAGAAGATATTGACCTGGCGGAGTTTATCCGCGAGATTTTCAGCGGCCAGCAGACCGTTCGCCAACCGCGCGACTTTGAACAAGGCGTGGAGATCTCATTGGAGGAGGCATATCACGGCACGTCGCGGCTGATTGAGCGCAGCGGCCAGCCGACCATCGAGGTCAAGATCCCGCGCGGCGTGAAGACCGGCTCGCGCATCCGCGTGCGCGGTCAGGGCGGCAAGAACGCGCGCGGCCAGGCCGGCGACCTCTATCTTGTGGTCGAGGTCAAACCGCACCCAATCTATGAACGAAGGGAGGACGACCTTTACCGCGACATCCAGGTGAACGCATTTACGGCCATGCTAGGTGGGGAGATTGTGGTGGATACGCTGGCCGGCCCAATCGCCGTGAAGGTCCCCCCTGGCACGTCGTCGGGCACGTTGATCCGCCTGCGCGGGCGCGGGATGCCTAAGCTGAACAAGCCGGATGAATACGGCGATCTCTACCTGCGCGTGATGCTCACCGTGCCCACCGACCTGACGGAGAATGAGAAGAAACAATTGGCCGAGATCGGCCGCCGCTACCTCGGCCGTTGAACTCATAGCAAAAACGCAAACAAGGGACTCGAAACCATGGCACTTCTGGGAATTGACCTCGGCACGACCGCCGTAAAGGCATTGCTGATCAACGAATCTGGCGAAACGCTCGCCAGCGCCACCGTCGAGTATCCGCTTAGCACGCCACAACCGCTGTGGAGTGAGCAGGACCCATCGGACTGGTGGCGCGGCAGTGTTGAGGCCATCCGACAAGTCCTGGGAAAGTCGGGCATCCCTGGCTCGGCCGTGCGCGCCATCGGCCTCAGCGGTCAGATGCACGGCCTGACCTTGCTTGATCGGGATGGAAGGGTGCTGCGGCCGGCCATCCTCTGGAACGACCAGCGCACCGCTGCGCAGTGCGAGGCCATGATTGAACGCGCGGGTGGGCCGGCGCGCATGCGCGCGCTCGCCACCAACCTCCCCAATCCCAGCTACACGGCTCCCAAATTGCTCTGGGTGCGCGAGCATGAACCGAATCTCTATGCGCGCATCGTCCATGTGCTGTTGCCGAAGGATTACATCCGCTATAAGCTGAGCGGCGAGTTCGCCACCGACGTGGGTGACGCCACCGGCATGGCGTTGCTCGATGTGCGGCGTCGCACCTGGTCGGATGAGCTGCTCCGGCTGTTCGATATCCCGCGCGCGTGGCTACCGCTGTGCGCCGAATCGCACGTGGTCACCGCGCGCGTCAGCCAGGCCGCCGCTCAGGAGACCGGACTGGCCGCCGGCACGCCCATCGTCGGCGGCAGCGGCGACCAGCCTGCGGCTGCGGTTGGTTTGGGTTCGGTGCGCGAGGGCATCGTGAACGTCACCCTCGGCACGTCGGGCGTGGTCTTCGCCTCCGTAGAACACTATCCCCAGATGCAAGACACGGCCATCGAGCTGTTTTGCCACGCCGTGCCGGAGACTTGGTTCTTGATGGGGGTCATGCTCTCCGCCGGCGGCAGCTTGCGCTGGCACCGTGATGTAATCGCCAATGGACATCCGGCACTCGCCTCGGTAAACCACAATGGCGATGCATACGACGCGCTGTTAAGCAGCGCGGCAACCGTCCCGATCGGGGCGGAAGGGTTGATCTTTCTCCCCTACCTGACCGGTGAGCGCACGCCACACCGCGACCCGCTGGCGCGCGGCGCATTCGTGGGCCTCACCTTGCGGCATACTCAGGCGCACCTGGCCCGCGCAGTCGTGGAAGGGATCAGCTTCGGCCTGCGCGATTCGATTGAGCTGATGCGCGCGCTGGGGCTTAAGGTGAGCGAGGTGCGCGCCGCCGGCGGCGGGGCGCGCAGCGCCGTATGGCGGCAGATGCTGGCCGACATCTTCGAGGCAGACATCACGCTCGTGAACTCCACCGAAGGCGGCGCGTTCGGGGTTGCGCTGCTGGCCGGCGTGGGGATCGGTCTTTGGCGGGATACGCGCGAAGCGTGCGACGCGGTCATCCGCGTCACCTCGCGCACCGCACCCAGCGAGGATCCCACCGTGCGCGCACGCTACGCCGAGGCATACGCCCGATACCGCGAGGCCTACCCTGCGCTCAAACCGCTCTTCAGCCGATTGTGCGGATGACAAAACGTCGGGCCGCTGCACCGTGCGGCACATGGCGCTCCCCGATCACGGCCGATTTGGTCGCCGGCCAGAGCGTCCGCCTGAGCGAGGTGCGCATGGACGGCGACGCCATATATTGGGTCGAGGGTCGCCCAACCGAGGGTGGGCGCAACGCGCTCGTCTGCTGGCGCGATGGCCTCGCGGTGGATGTGCTGCCGCCCGCCTTCAGCGTCCGCACGCGTGTCCATGAATACGGCGGTGGGGCGTTCCTGGTGCACGAGGGGACGATCTACTTCTCCAACGACAAAGATCAGCGCCTCTATTGTGCACGTGCTGGCGCGGCGCCTTACCCGATCACGCCAGAATCCGCAGCCAAGCTGCGCTACGCCGACGCGACGATGGACGTGCGACGACGTCGCTTGATCTGCGTGCGCGAAGATCACAGGTCAGGCGCCCCGCCGGTCAACGCGCTGGTGAGCGTGCGCTGCGATGGCGATCCTGAAGGAGGCACGGTGCTATGGTCTGGGCACGATTTCTGTGCTTCGCCGCGCTTCAGCCCCGACGGGACACAACTGGCCTGGTTGGCCTGGGATCACCCCAACATGCCTTGGGATGGCACGATGCTGTGGTTGGCCGACGTGGCCGAAGACGGCTCGTTGACCAACCCGCGCCACATCGCCGGCGGCCGCGACGAATCTATCTTCCAGCCCGAGTGGTCACCCGATGGCCGATTGCACTTTGTCTCCGACCGGAGCGGGTGGTGGAATCTATATTGCTGGCAGGCGGGTGATAGCCGTGCCCTCCGCCCCATGCCCGCCGAATTCGGCGATCCGCAATGGGTCTTAGGGATGCGCACGTATGCGTTTGTTGGCCCCTCGCTCATCCTGTGCCGATACACACAGCAGGGCAGCGATGCGCTGGTCCTGCTCGATAGCGCGTGGCGCGTGATCCCGTCACCATACACGGCCATCAGCAGCATCAACGCCAGCCAAGGCTACGCCGCCTTCATCGCGACCTCGCCCACCCAGCCACCGAGCGTCGTCCGGTTGAACCTGGCCACGGGCGGATTCACCCTGCTGAGGCGGGCGAGCGATGTGCCCATTGATCCCGAGTACATCTCGATCGCGACCCCCATCAGCTTTCCCTCTGCCGAGGGCGAGGAGGCGTATGCCTTCTTCTACGCGCCGAAGCACCTCGATACCACTGTGCCCGATGATGAGCGCCCGCCGCTCCTGGTCCTCTGTCATGGCGGACCGACCGGCGCGACGCATTGCGGGCTGAACCTGAAGGTGCAATTTTGGACCAGCCGCGGGATCGGTGTGCTCGATGTGAACTACGCTGGCAGCAGCGGGTATGGTCGTGCCTATCGCCGGCGCCTGAACGGGCGATGGGGAATCGCGGATGTGGACGATTGCATAGGCGGCGCGCGCTACGCCATCGCCCAGGGCTGGGCCGATCCGCAGCGGCTGATGATCGCCGGCGGCAGCGCCGGTGGATATACCGCGCTGTGCGCGCTGGCTTTCCGAGACGTGTTCAATGCCGGCGCCAGCTACTACGGCGTGAGCGACCTCGAAGCGCTGGCGCAGGAAACGCACAAATTTGAGTCGCACTACTTAGATGGGCTGATCGGCCCTTATCCTGCCTGCAAGGAGCAATACCGCGCGCGCTCCCCGCGCTACTTCGCCGACCGCATCCGCGCGCCAGTGATCTTCTTTCAAGGACTGGATGACCCTGTGGTGCCGCCGGCGCAGTCCGAGGCGATGTTCAGGGCGCTGCGCGACAGGGGCGTGCCGACAGCCTACCTGGCCTTTGAAGGCGAACAACATGGGTTTCGCAAGTCGGAGCATATCCAGCGGGCGTTGGAAGCTGAGCTTTACTTCTATGGGCGCGTGTTCGGCTTTCAACCCGCCGACCAGGTGGCAGCGGTGAAGATCGAGAACCTGGATGAAGCCGCGCCATGTTGACCGCTGAATTGGTGCGCGAACGCGCGCTGGAGATGGGCTTCGATCTGGTGGGCTTTGCGCCTGTCGGCCCTGCGCCCGGCGCGGAACAGTTCATGCGCTGGCTGAGCGCCGGCTACCACGGCCAGATGGCCTATTTGGCCCGCGCGCCGGAGCGACGGTTGGATCCGCGCCAGGTGCTGCCCCCCGCACGCACCGTGGTCATCGTGGGGATCAGCTACGAGACGCTGGCTGTGCCGATGGCGCTGTTGACCGATCCCGCGCGCGGGCGCATCGCGCGCTATGCCTGGGGCGCAGATTACCACGACGTGATCACGCCGGTGCTGCGCGCCTTCGGAGAGTGGTTGGCCAAAGAGTCGCGCGCCTACGTGGATACCGGCCCGGTGCTGGAGCGCGCCTGGGCCGAGCGCTGCGGCTTGGGCTTCATCGGCAAAAACACCTGCTTGATCCACCGCAAGCGCGGGAGTTACCTCTTCCTGGGCGCTGTGTTCATCAGCGAAGCGTTGGCTGAGGAATCAACTGATGGACAGCGGTCAGGGGACGAACAGTTCTGCGGATGCGGGCGCTGCGTCCGCTGCCTCATCGCTTGTCCGACCGACGCCTTCCCGACAGCCGGCGTGCTGGACGCGCGCCGCTGCATTTCGTACCTCACGATTGAACTCAAAGACAGCATCCCGGAGCCGCTGCGCCCGCTGATGGGCAATTGGGTGTTCGGCTGCGACGTGTGCCAGGACGTTTGCCCGTATGTGCGGCGCTTCTCGCGGCCCTCGTCCTCTCCTCTGGCCAGGGCCTTCTACCCGCCAGATGTCAACCGCGTTGCGCCGCGTTTGCTCGACCTCCTCCAACTCGACCGGGCTGCGTTCAATCGTTGGTTCAAGGGCACAGCGATATTGCGCGCGAAGCGGCGCGGCCTGGTGCGCAATGCCTGCGTCGCCGCCGGCAATTGGGGCAGCGAGGAGGTGCTGCCGCTGCTGCGCCGCCTTTTGGAGGACGAAGAGCCTATCGTGCGTGAACACGCAGCCTGGGCAATCCGAACGATCACCCAGGGGAGAGAGCAGCCCATCATTCGCCCGGCGACTGCAAGCAACTGATCGCGCGCGCCAGGCGGGTCAGGCAGGTCTCGCGCCCGAGGATGGCCATCGTGGCGAACAAGGGTGGCGTGACTGGCTTGCCGGTGACGGCGTTGCGCACGATGGTGAATAGCTGGGTGGGCTTAAGCTGAAGCTCGGCGCATAGCGCGCGCATGGCCTGCTCCAGCGGCGCATCCTCGAACGGCTCAAACGCCTCCACTAACCGATAAGTCGCCCGCAGGGCCTCCAGAGAGGATGGGCGATCCATCTTCGGGCCGATCAGGGCATCCATCGGCGGCGTGGAGATGTCGGCGAAGAAAAAGTCAACCAGCGGCGCGGCATCGGTGAGCTTCTTCAGGCGTTCCTTGATGTGCGGCGCGATCTTCAGCAACAGCTCGCGGCGAGCGGGCGAATCTATGCAAATGCCGGCGCGCTCCAAAAAGGGGATCAGCCGCTCTGCCAGATCTGCATCGCTCAGCCTGCGGATGTGCACGCCGTTCAGCCAATCAAGTTTGTTGTAGTCGAAGGTTGCCGGCGAGCTGCCCACGCGCTCTATGGAGAACTTGGCGATCAGCTCATCGCGGGTGAAGACGTTTTGTTCGTCGCCGCCCCCCGGCGCCCAGCCGAGCAACGCCAGGAAGTTAATCAGCGCTTCCGGAAGATAGCCCTGGTCGCGGAACTCGAACACGCTCTGCGCGCCATGGCGCTTGCTGAGCTTTTTGCCGTCGGTGCCGAGCACGTTGGGCAGATGCGCCCAACGAGGCTCCGGCCATCCGAAGTAGCGATAGAGCAGCACATGTTTTGGCGCGCTGGGCAGCCAGTCATCCCCCCGCAGCACGTGAGTGACGCCTTGGAGATGATCGTCCACCACCACAGCCAGATGATAGGTGGGGAAACCGTCCATCTTGAGCAGCACCTGGTCGTCCACCTGAGCGTTGTCAAAGGTCAGGTGACCTCTGATCAGATCGTCAAACTCGGTTTGACCATCCCGCGGCAGCACGCGCATGCGAATGACGTGCGGCTCGTCGGGTCTTACATCCGTGCGCAGGCGCATCTCCTCGCGGAAGACGAAGGTCTGCCCGCGCGCCTGGGCCTCGGCCCGCATGCGGTTCAGTTCTTCCGGCGTCTCAGCAGCCCGATAGGCATAGCCATGCGCGACCAGCCACTCAGCCCACTGCTTGTATAGGTGTAGGCGCTGAGACTGGACGAATGGCCCTGGGATGCCTTTGTATTCGCCATCGTCCAGCGCGCCGGGATAGTCCTCGTTGCTCGGCATGGCGCGCAGCTCATCATGATCAGGCCCGCCGTCCAGGTCAATGCCGAGCCAATCGAAGGCTTCGAGGATGCGGCGAGTCGCGCCGGGCACGTAGCGCTCCCGATCGGTGTCCTCGATGCGAATATAAAACTCGCCACCCGTGTGCCTGGCCAGCAGCCAGCTAAAGATGGCGGTGCGGACGCCGCCGATATGCAGCTCGCCGGTTGGGGATGGCGCAAAGCGGGTGCGCGCTTTAGCGGTCATTCCTTCAACCAGACGTCGCCGGCGCGTTGATAGCTAATCAGCTCCTCTGGTTTAAAGTAAAGCGCGATCTCGCGCGCGGCAGTCTCAGGGCCATCGCTGCCGTGCACGATATTGCGCGAGATGTCCAGTCCAAAGTCGGCGCGGATGCTGCCCGGCGCAGCTTCGGTCGGGCGCGTTGCGCCCATCGTCTGGCGGGCCGCCGCGATCGCGTTTGGCCCTTCCAGGCACATCACGACCACCGGCGAAGAGGTGATGAACTGCACGGTGCCCTCGAAGAAGGGCTTGCCGCGGTGCTCCGCGTAGTGCGCTTCGGCAAGTTCGCGGGAGATCTGCATCAGCTTGAGGCCGGCGATGCGCAGACCGCGCGCTTCAAAGCGCTTGATGACTTCGCCCACCAGCCCGCGCTGTACGCCGTCTGGCTTGATGATGATAAGCGTCCTTTCCATGGTGAACAGGTGTGTGCTCCTCTGAAAGTTTCCAAGGCGGGATTATCGCTTATCCGCTGCCAAAGTCATCGCGTGACGGTAGGCCTCTAGCGCTGCTCCCAAATCTCCTTTGCGCGTGTAGGCCATGCCGAGCAACTCATATACGGTCCGGTCGGCCGGCTGCGTCGCCCGCATCTGCTCCAACTCGGCGATGATTCGGTCAAGTTGGTCGGCATGCGCGTGGGCGATCGCCTGCTCATAGCGCGCGACAATCTGTTGTTCGCGCGCGCTTGCTACGGGGATCGTTCTGGGCCGGCCGAGGTCGGCGGCGCGCCTCGAGCGCTTTAGGCGCTGTCCAGCCGGTTGCTTCATCTGGATGGATAACCTGTCGAACTGTAGATCTTTGTTCGCTGCCGGCCCATCGGTTGGTGACTCCTCCGCCAACTGCCACTCCAACGGCACCAGTGGCCCTAATGCTTCTTCCTGTGCATCACTCGGCGCATGGCCTTCTGAGGGAGTCATCGTTGCCTGCTCGTCTCCCTGGACGGATGACGTGCGACCGGCCATCGCAGTCGCGGGGCGGTCCGGCAGTCTTGGCACGACGGTCGAGGCAGCAGCCAACGTCTCCACCCACTCTGCCACCTGCTCGGTATCTTCGCCGGCCTGAGCCGCCGACGCTTCCTGGGCGATCAGGGTGAATTCATCCCCCAGCAGCGCTCGGGTGTGGCGATGATCGGGGTCGAGGCGGGCCAGCGCGCTGAGATGAAACTCAGCAAACCCCGCCGGCCCAAAGCGCTTCCAGAAGGCCAACAGCAAAGCATGCGCGTTCAGACAGTCCGGCAGCTCATCGAGGATGACCTGACACGTCTGCGCAGCCGAGACATATAGCCCCCAACGCCACAGCGCCTGGGCCAGGCACACGCGGATATCCAGCCGCTCCGGGGCGCGTTCGGCCAGGCGACGCAAGAGGGCGATGCTCTGAGCAAGCAGGCCGGCGTCCAGATAGTCCAGCGCTTCGCGCAGCGAACTGCGTACGGGTGGCTCAGATGCAGGGATGAACTGCGCGAGCGCCGGCTCTGCCGGCAGATAGTCCAGCGCCTGACGTGCCAGTCGCATCGCCTCGTCATGCTGGCCGATGGCGCTCAAGGCGAGCGCGCGCTGCTTCATCGCCTCGGCGTCTGCCGGCGTGATGTCCAAGATGCGCGCGTAGGCTTCGGCAGCCTGGAGAGGCTGATTTAGCATGCGAGCGCGCACCTGCCAAGCGCTCAATGCGTCTGGGTGAGCAGTCAGCAACTCCTCGGTCAGGGCAAGCGCGCGGTTATACTCATTCGCGCTAAACGCGCGTTCTGCTTCTGCTAGAAGCTCAGCAAAAGCCATCTGACCGACCATGTGCGTGCAGTGGCCAAGCATTGTAAATCACCAGCCTGCCAGACCGGCAGGGGCTGGCAAGTGTGTTCACGCACGGGGAAAGTCTAATCTCACGCGGAGAACGCAAGAATAAAGAGCGCAGCATCCCTGACAAAAGCGGCGCTCCCAGTCCGCATTATCGGCGAATCCACCCTCTAGCAGCATCTATAATCCAGGCAGTGGCCTTCACAGTCAACGATATTCAGGACCTTCTCCGCCTCCTACGTGAGCAGCCGGAATGGCTGGGCGAGGTTCGGCGCGTTGTGTTCACCGAAGAGCTGCTGGCGCTGCCGCGCGAGCTGGCCGAGTCCCAGCGACGCACGGACGAGCGCTTTGCTGAGCTGGCTGAAGCGATCAGGCAGTTGACCCTGCGCTTCGAGGAGGCCCAGCGGCGCAACGATGAGCGCTTTGCTGAGCTGGCTGAAGCGATCAGGCAATTGACCCTGCGCTTCGAGGAGGCCCAGCGGCGCAACGATGAGCGCTTTGCTGAGCTGGCTGAGTTCCAGCGCCGCGCGGAAGCGCGCTTCGCTGAGCTGACTGAGGCGATTAAGCAGCTAACCCTGCGCTTCGAGGAGGCCCAGCGGCGCAACGATGAGCGCTTTGCTGAGCTGGCTGAGTTCCAGCGCCGCGCGGAAGCGCGCTTTGCTGAGCTGGCTGAGTTCCAGCGCCGCGCGGAAGCGCGCTTCGCTGAACTGACCGAGGCGATTAAGCAGCTAACCCTGCGCTTCGAGGAGGCCCAGCGGCGCAACGATGAGCGCTTTGCTGAGCTGGCTGAAGCGATTAGGCAATTGACCCTGCGTTTCGAGGACGCCCAGCGGCGCAACGATAATCAGTTTGCGGATATCCGGGGTAAGCTGCTCGAAATCGAATACCGCAATAAGGTCGGCGCAATCTTTGGCGGCCGACTGCGCAAGCCACGTGTTGTAGATGCCGGCGATGTGTGGGACATCCTCAGAAATCGTCTGGACGAGGCAGAGATTCGGCGAATCGTTGATGCCGACCTAATCGTGCGCGGCGGGTTGCTGCCAGCGCAGGATGAAGGCGAATTATGGCTGGTTGTCGAAGTCTCCAGCGTGATTGACCGAAATGATGTAGCGCGCGCCGCGGAGCGCGCCGCTCTGTTGCGCAAGGCTGACCTGCTGGTTGTGCCGGTCGTGGCCGGCCAGCGCCTCACCCAGGGCGCTGTAACGCTGGCCGGCGAGTTTGGCGTAGCGGTGGCCAGAAACGGTGGGCTGGATGGCTGGGACAAGGCGCTCACCAAAGCGGGAGGCTCTTACTCCGCAAGCGAATAGCGCTTCCTCAGACTTTTTCAGTAGAAGTATTCAATCGGCCAGCCGCGTTGCTGTGCGTAGCGACGCAGGGCGCGGTCAGGATTCACCACGACAGGATGTCCAACGACATCCAGCAACGGGCGGTCAGTGTATGAGTCGGTATAGAAGGTGCAGGCGCTGAGCGGCACGCCATGTTCCGTTGCGATGCGCTCGGCCCAGATGCGCTTGCCTTCGCCGTAGCACGGCTCGCCGACCACGCCGCCGGTGAATTTGCCATCGCAGACCTCCAGCTCGGTGCAGCGAAAGGGGATGCCAAGATGACGGGCGACCGGCTCAACGGCGAACTGAGTAGATGCCGAGAGCAAGACCACGTGGTCGCCGCGCGCCTGATGCGCGCGCAAGCGTTCCAGCGCCTTCGGCGCGATGTAGCCCAGCAGCTCTTCTTCTGCCCAGCGGTCGCATAAAGCTTTTGTCACTGCCGCATCACCGCCTTGGACGCGCCGGCTGAGGCGGGCCATCGCCGCCGGAAAGTTCAACATGTTCAGCGAGTATTGCGCCGTGACGAGCATCACCTCCAGCATCTCACCGAGGGAGATCAACCGATGGCGCCACAGATAGCGCACGTAGAGCGAGCTGCTGCTCTTGCTGAGCAGCGTCTTGTCCATGTCGAAGAAGGCGATTCCCATCGGGCTAATCTCCAAACAAGCCGGTCTCCAGAGGCTCGCCACGGCGATAGCTTGGCAAGGCTCGGCAGAAGTATTCCGTGCCTTGGTTGCGGCGGAAGAGGAAGCGCTGAATGCGGCTGCGCCGGCCAAACGACTGCTGGCTGGCATGGCAGTCGGCTGCTTGCTGCTTGATCGTAACGTAGCGGCGCGTGTCAATCCGCGTGGTGACCGGCACATCCCACGAAGCGATCTGCACCAGGTCAATATCGCCGTTCCGTCCGAACGCGCGCGGATTTTGGCCGAACAGTGGCAGGATGCGCACGGCCCATTTGAGGAGGGTCTTGGGGAGCGTGGCGAAGTACAGCCGCGGCGCGGTCGGCACATTCTGTCGCGCGCTCACCCAACGCCCGTCGGCCTCCAGCGTCCACTCAACCCCATAGCGCAGCTCGTAGGCGCGCAGCGTAGCACGATGGAGCTTGATGTGGTCCGGATGGCCGTAGCCGCCGAACGGATCATGTGTGATGATCACGTCGGGGCGCAGGCGCTCGATGTGTTCGATGATCCGACCGGCGACCTCGTCGAGCGGGGCTGCGTGCAGGCTATCGGGAAGCGAGTTGCTCTCTGTGCCGGCCATCCCAGAGTCGCGGTAGCCCAGAAAATGCACGCCAGCCAGCCGCAGCACGCGCGCAGCGCACATCAGCTCGGCGGTGCGCAGCGACCCAACATCGGCGTAGCCGTTCAGGCGCTCCGGGTCCACTGTGCCGGCTTCGCCGCGCGTGCCACATAAATAATGAACGGCGACGCCGTTGTAGGCATACTTGGCCAGCGTCCCCCCAGGGCCGAACGATTCATCGTCGGGGTGGGCGAAGATTGCGAGCAGCGTGCGCATATCCAGCAGCTCAGTATAGTGACTGACGTTTAAGAGTCGCGTTAGGCTGGGTGCGCAGCTCTGGCGACCCCTATAAGCAGACGCTAATATGCATGGACGTTAACCTGGCCAGCAGGTTCGTGCCAATCTCGAACGGCGTGCGCAATGATTTGCGCGGCGGTCTCCGCCTCATCGCGCGAGATATAGCAATGTGTGACGGCGCGAATGCGGCGCGCACCCACCGGCAGCATCTTTACGCCTTCGGCTGCTGCGCGCCGGCAGAGCGCCGCAGCGTCGAAGGGTAGGGCAGGGTCAAGGTCGAAGTACACCATATTGGTGCGCACTTGGGCCAAGTTGACGTGCAATCCCTCGATCCGAGCAATGCCCCGCGCCAGCACCTGGGCGTTGGCGTGATCTTCGCGCAGCCGATCCACCATCTGCTCAAGGGCCACGATGCCGGCAGCGGCGATCACGCCGGCCTGACGCAGACCGCCACCGAGCAGCTTGCGCCGGCGACGGGCCTTCTCGATAAATTGGCGTGAGCCGCACAAGAGCGAGCCGACCGGCGCGCTCAAGCCTTTGCTCAGGCAGAACGTCACGCTATCCGCTGGCTGAGCCAGGGCTTTCACATCCACGCCTTGGGCAACTGCCGCGTTGAAGATGCGCGCGCCATCTATGTGGAGTTTCAGCCCGTAAGCATGGGCGAGTTCGGCGGCCTTAGACGTGTATTCTGGCGTTAGGTAGGCTCCGCCCATGCGATTGTGTGTGTTCTCCAAGGCCACGACGCGCGTCACCGGATAGTGCACGTTATTGGGCCGAATGGCTGCTGCGACTTCATCCAGGTCCAGCGTGCCGTCTGGCTGATTCGGGAGGACGTGCGGCAGGATACCGCCCACAGCGGCGAGGCCGCCGGCTTCATAGACATACACGTGCGCCCAGTCGCCGACGATGACTTCATCGCCGCGCTCGCAGTGCGTCAACAAGGCGACCAGGTTGCCCATCGTGCCGCTACACACCAGCAACGCTGCTTCGTGCCCCATCCGTTCGGCGGCCATTTCCTCGAGCAGGTTGACAGTGGGATCTTCGCCAAACACGTCGTCGCCTACCTCAGCCGCAGCCATGGCTTCGCGCATGGCCGGCGTAGGGATGGTGAGCGTGTCGGAGCGCAGGTCAATGAATCCGTTGAGGGTCATAAGTTAGTCTGCTTCCGGAAAGCCGCCGCCAACCTGGCTGACGCCTCGCTCGGCGGCGATCTTCTGCTCGTAGCCGCTCTCATGCAGGGCAGCGATGGGATCAGGATGAAGGCCCATCTCGTGGCGCACCTGGGCCAGCAATGGTCGTACGTCGGTCTCGAAGGCATCCATTAAGACGCGGTGCGCGCCCAGCACGTCGTGTTCTGCTTGCCGTGCGCTCAGCGCAGCGCGGTCAACGATCAGTGCCTTGGCATAGGCAACCTGGATGTTGATCACGCTCTGCACCATCGCCTCTATCTTCGGCTCGATCACATGGCATTGGTCAATCATGTAAGCCACATCCTTGGCCGCCTCGCCAGCAGCCACCAGCTCATTGAAGATCAGGAATAACTCGAAGGGGTTGATCGTGCCCACGATCAGGTCGTCATCGCTGTACTTGCGGTTGTTGAAGTGAAACCCACCTAGCCTACCCTCGTCAAGCAGGGTGGCCACGATGTGCTCGATATTCACGCCGTGGGCATGGTGACCGAGGTCAACCAGCACTTGGGCGCGCGGCCCTAGCTTAAGGCAGACGGCGTATGCCTGGCCCCAGTCGGCCAGGTCGGTGTGATAAAAGGCCGGCTCGTAGAACTTGTACTCGATCAACATGCGCATGGATTCCGGCAGCGCCGCGTACACGCGCTGGAGAAACTCGATCATGCGGTGGCGGCGTGCGACGAATGACTCTTGGCCGGCGTAGTTTGTGCCATCGCCATACCACAGGCTTAGCGTGGTCGAGCCGACCTGTTGGGCGATAGCGATGCACTCCAGATGATGCTCGAACGCGACCTGGCGAACCGCAGGATCAGCGTTGGTGATGCTGCCCCACTTGTAGCGGTCGGCCTGAAACGTGTTGGTGTTCACCGCGCCGATCCGCACCCCTTGTGCTCTGGCGTATTCGGCCAGGGCGCGCCAGTCGTCCACTTTGTCCCAAGGGATGTGAATGGCGACCGAAGGGCACACGCCGGTGAGCTTATGGACGAAGGCCGCGTCGGCGAGCTTCTCATAGATGTTGCGCGCAGCGCCGGGCCAGGCGTAGGTCTTGAAGCGGGTGCCAGTGTTGGCAAAGCCCCAAGAAGGCAGCTCAATGTGTTGAGCCTTTAGCTTGGCTTTGACGGATTCAACGTCAATGCCTTTGGCGGTCAGTTGCTCGGCAAGCAAGGCATAGCTGGTCATGGTTGACTTCCTTCAGGATTGGCGATATGAGATTATCCGTTTCTCTCGTCATTCGGGCGCGATTGACTCGGCGTGATATTCAGTCTAGATGGAAGACTTCCTCGAGCATGATGAAGCTCTGATCAGCAGGTTTGCCGCCGGTATCCTCGAAGAAGTCCTTCATGTATTCCTGCCAGCGGGTGTTCACCTCGCGGGCCGCCATACCCTGTAGCGCGGCCTGGAAGTCCGGCGTTTCCACGTAGAAGAACAACGTGCCGTCGCTGTGCATGAAGATCGAGTAGTTGTGCCAGCCGGTCTCGCGCAGCGCTTGGAGCATCTCCGGCCAAACAGCTTTGTGGCGCCGTTTGTATTCCTCGATGAGGTGAGGTTTGACCTTGAGCATAAAGCCCACCCTTTGCATACGGCGTAGTTTACGTCCGGCGCAGCAACCGAATCGGCACCCCGCCGACGAATGCGCCGGGCGGCACATCGCGGTTGACGAGGCTCATCGCGCTGATCACTGCGCCCTCGCCGATCACCACGCCGGGCAGGATGGTGCAGTTGGCGCCTACTGTCGCGCCGCGCGCGATGCGCACCGGCCCGCGCCGCCACTCGCGATAGGTGAACTCGTGGGCGAGGATCGTCGTGTTGTAGCCGATGGTGGCATCATCTTCGATGGTGATGTCTTGGGGAAAGAAGATATCTAGTGTGACTCCTAGCCCAATCGCGGCGTAGGGCGCAATCTGCGCGCCTGTGAGGCGCAGCAGAAAACGCTTGATGCCGAAGCTGGGCGCGATGCGCGCTGCGTAGATGCACAGCGCGTTGCGCAACACGCGAGTGGTCCCGCCAGTGAGCTGAGGGAAGTACCACAGCGCGGCATGCTCGCCCAGCGCGGGATAAGTCCGGCAGCGCGCTTTGCGCGTCTCTGTGGGCGGCAGTGCCGTTGCCTCATCCATAAACGAGTTCTGCGCCTCGCTCACGACTGCCCATTGCTGACAACAAGCCGGCGGTGAGCATAAACGGATAGGCCAGTTCGATCAAGAAGAAGCTGTGGTCCACCAGGCCGTGGCCGAGCATGGCTGCCAGCAAGCCGGCGCATCCCACGGCCAACGCGCGATCGTGCCGCAGCGCGCGCTTGATTTGCGCGACATACCCTAGGATCATCCCGCCGCCGATGAGCACCCCCAGCCCACCCAGCCGCGTGGCGAAATCGAGCACGATGTTGTGTGGGTGAGAAAGGTTCGGCTCCTGCCAAGCCGCTGGCAGGATGTAGAAGCTGCGGTAGGCGTAGAGGAAGTTATCCGGCCCGACGCCCAGCCAGGGATGGTCGCGCCACATGATGAGCGCGCTCTGCCAGAGGTTTAGGCGAAAGAAGCCTGTGCCGCGTTGTAAGTCCAGCGCACTGGCCAGCCGCGTGCCGGCCAGCGCCTCCTGAGCGAGGCCGCTGAACAAGGCCAGAAAGCCGAGGACGGTAATAACGAGCAAAGCGATGCCCAGCCAGCGCCAGCGCCCACCGGCCAGCAACGCCATGATGATCACCATAGCCGGCAGGCCCAACAGCAAAGCGCCGCGGGATTGCGTCAACAACAAGGCCATCCCGACCGGGATGATGGCGAGCAGATACGCCAGCCGGCGCACGCCGTGCCCCCTTCCCAGCGCGGCGCCGGCCATCAGGAGCGGCAGCGCGCGCTCTAAGAAGAGCGCATCGTTATTCGGCGACCCAAACACGCTCCTGATGCGCGGCAGCCCAAATTCCGCTGCGACGACGTTCCCACGGGCGTAGTTGAGCAAGCCGAGCAGCGCGACGACGGTTGCGCCTGCGAGAAAGGCATCAAGCAGTGGCATGAAGGACGGCGGGTGACCCTTCTCGGTATCGGGGAACGCCCGCAGCATCAAGTAGAGCAGGGCCGGCTCGATGATCACCAATCGCCATTCTCGGAACGCCTCGACCCGAAAATCGGCCTGCAAGGCCGAGAGCAGCGCGACGACCGTCAGTCCCAGCACGCTCCAGTCGAGCAGCGTCAAGCGGGGACGCAGCGCACGGAGTGGCACGCCCCGCAACCGCCAGGCCCACCGCGCGGCCCATGAGATGGCGCAGAGCACAAGGACCAACTCGACCATCGCAAACGACCGCTCGAAGAGCCGCTGTGGCGATAGGTAGAAGGGGATGAAGAACGCCACCAGCATCAACCCCAGCTCTAGCCGCAGGAATATCAGCAGGCCAAGTGCAGCCAGGGCCAGCAGGCTGATCGTCGCCGCCGGCGACCAGAACAACACACCGGAGGCCAGACCGCTCAGGACAACCTGAGGGCCGAGGTTGAGGGCGCGGTAGGCTGTGGCAGCGTCTTGTGCCCAGGTAAGGGCCGCGGTGAGCCAGAGCAGCGCAGCGGCGAGCGCTGCGCGTGCGCGCCATATAGTGATGCGCCATGGGTCGAGAGGATCGTTGATGCGCACTAACTGGACACGCCACCACGCGCGCCATCGCGAACGATGAACGCTCACAAGTAGGCCGGCGACGCTCAGGCCGCTCATGAGAATCGCCAGCCCGCGCAGTAGCTCCCACGGCGTGTTATCGGCTTGCTTGCTGCTCCATCCGATCAGTGCCCACTGATTCCAACCACGATCAACCGTCACCGTCGCTGTGTGCTGCCCTTGTCCCAGTCCATCCGCGACCGCGATCGTCTCGATCACGGGATACAAGCCGGGTGAAGTCATGATCAGATAAGCGCCGCGCGGCTCGCGCGGCAAAAGATTAGCCGGCTGACCGTCTATCTCTACAAAGGTGTAGGCGCGGTAATTGGCGCGCCGCACGATCAGGGCCAACGCATCGCCGGTGAAGGAGAACGTCGCCCTTGCGTCGGGGCGGTCGGGGATATCGGCCCCGAGTTGGCCGAAGCGCCAGCCTGGGCTGAACGTGGCGCGCGGGTTGGGTGTGGTGCAGTCCGGCTTGGCGGCCAGTATCTCCGGCATGGCCGTCATCACGTTCTCTAGGTTAAGCGTCCGGTACAGGCTCTGCGCGTAGCGGCAGTTAGCGAAGAGCTGAGCGCGTGGCGCTTGAGCGGCGATGGGCACGGCCTGGGCCAGTGCGCGGTAGGCTGGGCGTGGCTCGCCGTCTTGGCCGATCAGCGCGAAGCCCCACTGGGCGTCGGCCTCTGGGCGTTGGGGGCGGGGACGGGGTTGGAGGGCTTCGAGGAACATTGCGCCGGCCCAGGGCCATTCGCGCGCCGCGCGCGCCACGGCGCGTACCACGTATTCCGCCTGTTGGGCCTCACTGACATTGCCCCAAATTGAAGGCTCGCCGCGCCAGCCGGCGGGCAGCGCGTTCCAGCCGAACTGGGTGATCCAGATGGCCTTGTGCCCGTCGTTGTGGGCGACCATCATCTCGCGCAACAAGATCGCGTGCGAGAAGTTGAGCACGCCGGCATCCACCCGGCGGTCATCCGGCGGAAAGTCAAAGCCATAGGCTTTGGCCGCGGCGATTTCAAACGCCTCATGCCCACCCAACTGATAAAGCTTGAGCAAGAAGAGCTGCGGCGCGAGGTTGACGTTGCTTTGCTCGACGGTTGGGGCCAGGCCGGCCAGCACGATGCGCGCGTCTGGATCAACTGCGCGGATCGCCGCGCGCGCTGCGCGCAGGAGCTGGAGGTAATACGTTGGATCTACTAAGGCGTTGCCCCAGGCCGCGCTCAGGTTGGGTTCGTCCCAGATTTGATAGCCGAGCAAGAGTTTCTGGCCGTCGGCCGTCTTTAGATGGCCGTAGCGCTGGGCGAAGGCGCCGGCGAAGCGCGCGAAGTTCTCCGGATCAGCCGGCGGCGCAGTCTCGGTGGGCGGAAAGCGCGCTGATGCCGACGGCGCGCGCGCCCATTCCGGCGTCGTCCACAGCACCGGCAAGATGGCGATCCCATAGCGGGCAGCGGCCTGCATGATGCGATCGCTGGCGGCCCAGTTGAATCGTCCCTGCGCTGGTTCTAACGCGCTCCAGCGGAACTCCTGGCGCACGGTACGGATGCCGCGCTCGGCCAGCCCGCTTAGGCGCGCTTCGAGCGTCCGGTCGTCGTATTGTTCCAGCGCTGCGTTGACCCCTAACCGCAGTTCCTCCGCGCCGAACACCGGTTGCGGAAAGGGTTGGACGGTGCCGCGGGTGTGCAGCGCTTGGGCTGACCCGATGGCGATGTAAGCGGTAATGGAGAGGATGAGCGTGATGAGCGCAACGAGGGAGAGCGCACGATACCGACGCATTCAGAACGACGCGCTGGATTTTACTGGCCGGCACGTCAACACGCACCGGGAAGGTGCATTCACAGCCAAGGGCAGAACTCAGGGTGGGCGACGGCACGCCGTCGCCCTCTATAAGCCCACCTTCACTGGCAGCATCGCCTGGTTGAGGGTTACCCCCATTGGCGAATGTGTCCCACCAGGAGGATGCGTCTATAGATGGGGTGGCCTGCTCACCCGCCGCGCGAGTGTGTCATGCTTTGATTTAGGTGATGAACGCATCCCGCGCCGGATGGGTCTGCGTAAATCTGCCTGCGCACTATGCGGCTGGGACGCGGTTCACATAGTTGACCACGACATAGCGCCGGCCGGTTTTGTCGTCGTGACTCACAGAGACGGCGCTGATCGAAGCCGGCGCAATGCTCAAGCGCTGAAAGTTATCGAAGGGCATGCCCAGGTAGTGGGCCAGCGCGGCCTTGATCACGTCGGCATGGGCAACGGCAGCGATCACCTGTGATCGCCGCTTTGGTTTGTCCTCGGACTCCTCGCCTTGGGTTATGTCTGGATGAGCGCTGAGGAGGGCCTCGAGCGCCCTCACAACCCGCTGTTGCATCTCCAGCAACCCTTCGCCGTTGGGGAAGCGCGCCTGCGAAGGCGTCTCGATCACCACGCGCCAAAAGTCGCGGGTGGCCTCGTCTTCGCTCAGCCGTTTGATCTCCATGCCGGTGTAGCCGCCATTGTCCGTATCGGCCAAATCGCGGCAGATGGCTATAGGCAAGTCGCGGTCGGCGGCGATGCGCCAGGCGGTCTCGATTGCGCGCTCGAGTGGGCTGCTGTAGATGGCGTCGAGGGGGTGTTCATGCAACAGGCGGGCCAGGGCTTCCGCCTGTCGGCGTCCTTCTTCGTTGAGATGAATGTTTGGCGTGCGCCCAGGCAATCTGCCGGTCTTCACAAAATCGTTGGTGGCGTGTCGGATCAGCAAAAGGGTAGGCATGGCTATTCAGCCGGCTTGAGCGCTTCGTGCAGTGCCTTGATCTTGAAGGCGTCGAAGTCGCGCGCGATGACGGTGTTGGGGAAGATGGCGCGCGCCTCTGCTTCCAGGTCGCGTTCCCGGTAGCGCCCGGAGATATGGGTGAGGATGAGTTGTTGAGCGTTGGACCGCTGAGCTAGCCGCGCAGCTTGGGCAGCCGTGATGTGTCCGTTTTGGCGCGCGATCTCGGCGTCGCTTTCCATGTAGGTGGCCTCGGTGACCAAAGCATGAGCGTTGCGCGCGATGCGCTCTAGCCCGTCAATCTCGCCAATGTCGCCGGTGATCACCAGTTTAGCCCCAGGCTGAAGTTCGCCTAGCACGTCGTCGGGGTAAATCATTCGACCATCGGTTAGAGTGATGGGCAGCCCCTTTACTAACAAGCGACGCTCTGGCCCTTGGGGCACGCCCAGGGCATTCGCCTTCTCGTTTAAGAACGGCCGCCGCGAGTGTTCCTGAAAGACAAAGCCAAAGCAGTCCGGCCCACGGTGGCGAACCGGAAAGGCCAGCACGTCGAAGTCATCGCCCTTGAAGACGATCCCTGGTTCGATGGGGATCAAGTGAATCTGAATTGGCGGTCGCGTGCCGCGGAAGACGATCCTGTTGATTAAGTCTTCGATGCGGTCGAGCGTGCTCTGACCGCCGTAGATGTTCATTTGATCCAGCGTCTCCCACTGGCCCAGCGTGGAGAGGATGCCAGCCAGCCCCAGAATGTGGTCGAGGTGGGGATGAGTGATCAGGATGTGCTCTAGCCGGCGAAAGCCTAACCCGCTGCTGAGCAGTTGGCGCTGGGTGCCCTCGCCGCAGTCCACCATAAAGCGGTGCTCGTTATGGGCAACGATGGCCGACGAAAGCCCGCGCTTGGGCAGGGGGGCCGAGGCTGCAGTGCCGAGGAAGGTCAATTCGAACATGTTGTCGGTCGTCACGAAGCCCGGGCCAGCCGCTCGGCATATTGCCGGCGATAGAACTCCTTGAACTCGCCGCTTTTGATCTTGCGCCACCACCAGGCGTTGTTGACATACCAATCCACGGTCTCACGCAGGGCGGTCTCGAAGTCGCTGCGCGGCGCCCAGCCCAGCGCGCGTGCCTTGCGAGTGTCCAGCGCGTAGCGCCGATCGTGGCCGGGCCGGTCGGCTACGTGACGGATCAGCGATTCAGGCTTGCCGAGGATCGCCAGCATCATGCGCACCACGTCAATGTTATGGCGCTCGTTCTCCCCACCCAGGTTATATGCCTCGCCTGCTTCTCCGTGCGTGAGTACCAGATCGATGCCTTGCACGTGATCCATGACGTAGAGCCAGTCACGCACCTGCATGCCATCGCCGTAAAGTGGCAGTGGCTCATTGTCAATGGCGTTGGTGATGAATAGAGGGAGCAGCTTCTCAGGGTACTGGTATGGCCCAAAGGTGTTTGACCCGCGCGTGATGGTGACCGGCAGGTTGTAGGTGACGCGGTAGGCGCGAATGAGCAGCTCAGCAGAGGCCTTGCTAGCTGCGTAGGGCGAGTTCGGTCTCAGGGGGTCATCTTCCGTTGAGTAGCCCTCTGGCACATCCCCATACACCTCGTCGGTCGAGACTTGGTGGAAACGCTCCACGCCAAGCTCGCGGGCTGCCTCTAGCAGCACATAGGTGCCATACACGTCGGTCATGATGAAGGCGTCGGGATTTAGGATCGATCGGTCAACGTGCGACTCGGCAGCGAAGTTGACGATGGTCTGGACGCGATGTTGGCGGATTGCGTCGAACACCACTTCGCGGTCGGCGATATCACCGCGAATGAAGGTGTAGCGCCCCTTGAAAGCGTCTGCGACGTCGCGCAGGTTATCCAGGTTGCCGGCATAGGTCAACTTATCCAGCACGATCACGTGCCAATCGGGGTGTGCCTGGAGCGCGTAGCGTACGTAGTTCGAACCGATGAAGCCGGCGCCGCCGGTGACAAGGACATTCTTCATGGGATACAGCAGCAATGTCTAGGTGTGTTCTGTGGTTATCTTGTGTGGGACTATGGCAGTAAATCTAGCCTGCGTTGCTTTCTATTCTACCTATCTGTAGCTGTGGAGTGCACTTACTGATTGGGACAGCAGGGGCGATTTGCGAACCGCCCCTGCTGCCCCCTTCATCCCCAGTTGTCCTCCTCTTTCGCTTACGCGGGAATGAGAAGGGGGCATTGCCCCTGGCCGTGATGCACCCACCTGGGGTGCATTCACCAATGGGGGCAATACAGTGCGCCTTCCAGGCAGTGACCAAGGATGCTGTACTTTCAAATTCTTCGCGTTCTCCGCGTCTCCGCGTGAGATCGGCCTTGCCCCGAACTGTGAATGCACCCCCCACCTGTCGCCCCACTATTACAATCGTCAGCATGGAATTAACCTGGTATGGGCACGGCTGCTTTCGCATGACCGAGCGTGGCGTGCTCGCAGTGGTAACCGACCCCTATAGCCCCAGCGTCGGCTTGGGCGAGCTTCCCAAATTGAAGGCGGACGTTGTTACTATTAGCCGCGACGAGCCTCGCTATAACTACGTCAGTGCTGTCACCCCTGCACAGCGCGGTGAAGTATATAAGGTCACCGGCCCAGGCGAGTATGAGATCGGGGGGGTATTCATCATCGGGAGCGCCATGCGAGCCGAGAAAAAAGGCAACGCGCTCAAGAGCACGGCCTACGCCTTCAACTTCGATGGCCTGACCGTCGCTCATCTCGGCGGCCTGTCATTCGTACCCTCGCAATCGCAAATAGACGCGCTGGAGACCGTGGATGTCCTGCTCGTGCCTATCGGTGGCAACGGCGAGCTTACACCCGCTCAAGCCTCGGAATTGATCAGCATGATCGAGCCAAGCATCGTGATCCCAATGGGCTACAACAGCAAGGACAACCTCAATAAGTTCCTGAAAGAGATGGGACTAACGAGCGTCAAACCTCAAGAGACGCTTAAGGTCACCCGCAGCAGTCTTCCCGAAGACACCCAAGTTGTCTTGCTAGAAATGAAGCACTGATCGCAGTAGCAACCATGACCAGACTCGTCTTCAGTTGGAACATCAAGCCCGATGCGGAGACTGCTTACTTCGAGTTTGTCGTTCAGGAGTTCGCCCCGAAGCTGGTTAAGCTAGGGATTCGTCCCACAGAGGCTTGGTATACCGTGTATGGTGAAGGGCCGCAGATCATCATGCCGGCCGTCGTCGCCGACCAAGAGTCACTCGCTCAAATCCTGAACAGCGAACAATGGGCCGAGCTGATCGAGCACTTAAAGACGTTCGTCACCGACTATCAACTTCACGTCCTAGATGAGCGTGGCTAAAACGCGGGTATCGCCGAAGGGACGGCAGCCTTCACAGCGGCTGCGATCTGGCTCAAGTGCTCGCGTGCGTGATCGGGCCAGCTAAGCATGCGCACAGCCAGCCGATAGTAGCTCCCCTTGCGTGCCACAAATTCGTCCGGCAGTGCATTCAGAAGCGCGACTGTTTCAGCCTCGTTGCGCTTTAGCTCGGTCAGCAAAGCTTGAACGGTTGGGAAGCCGTTGATCACAGCATCCAGTCGGACGCGCAGGCTGTCGGTTTGGGCGTCGTACCACGGCTCGTTGCCGGCGATGATATCGGTGAGCCAAGCGTGCAAGTTGCGCTCCTCCACGATCAAGTGGGCCAAGATGTGACGCGCGCTCCATTGTCCCGGCGCAGGCGCACGCGCTGCGCGCTCTTCGCTCACGCCCTTGAAGGCTTGGGTCAGGTCGCGGTTGACCTCGGTGTATCTGCGCGCGACGATTTCCGCCAGCTCCTCAGCGGTGGAAGGCACCTCTGGTAACGGAGATGCCAAGAGCTTAAGCGTGGCGTTCATCGTCTTGCCATTGCGCCGAAAGGTCACTTTGACTTTATCGCCGGCTGTATAACCTTCCAGCGCATCGCTCAACCCCCAAGCGCCGTTTAGCTTCTTGCCATTGATGCTTAAGATGACGTCGCCGGCTTGCAAAGCGACGTCCTCGCTCGCGCTGCTCACCCGCAGACCTTCTTCACCGGAACGCACAGCGTCCACCGATACACCCAGCGTTGGCCGCTGCGCCAGGCGTTGATCAACGCCCGTTTCCAGCACCGACTTGAGATTGTCCAAAGCGATATTCCAACGCGCCTCAATCTCTTCGATTGACTTAGCCCAAGTTTTGCTTTCACTTGCGTCGGTGAGCTGTAAAGTTGTCACATTGTCCTTATTGGATAAAGTGATCGTGCATTGCGAATAGTAACCATCATCATCGCCGCGCAAGTCAAAAGCGATCCGTTTGCTCGGCACCAAAGCGGTGTATCTGCCCATCATCGCCCGACCATCCTGCCATTGACAATAAAACCTCCCTCCTACTCGTGGCTGGGCGATCGCAACATCACAGAACCACTCACGGAGCAGCGTGGCGTTGGTAAACGCATGATAAACCAGTTCGCCAGGGGCCTCGATACTGCGCTTGAGAGAGAGGGTCTTATTAGCCATAACGCACCGCAGACAGTCTAAAAGTTTCGTGAATACAGCCAGGGACAACCCAGCTTCATTGACATATTATAGCACATTCGTTCTAGCAGCGCAACCAGGTTATCTGTTAGTGAGATGGCCCTTTGCAGATCGCCGATGAGCACAGGCAGCTCATGAGCGTAGGCAGTGATGCCGACTTTGCCCACTCGGCGCGGACTCCGTTTAGTTATGAATACACCTACATAACGATGAGGCATGAGCACGTAAGTCCGCCAGTGCTTTGGACAACCCTGTTCACATTGCGGCGGCGAGTTCGCAGTTATGTACTATCGGATCGCGTCGGCTACCGTTACGATCCCGCGTCCATCATGGCCGACCGTATAGACGGTGGTAGATCGCGTAATTGGCAGCCAGGGCGCGAATGTAACGCTGAGTCTCGTCGAAGGTGATGAACATGTAAAAGAGGTCGGGATCGCCGGCGCTGCGCTCGCGCCAGCGTAGTGCGTTCCCTGGCCCACCGTTGTATGCCGCCAAAGCGGCGTAGAGGTCGCCATTGAAGAAGCGGCGTTGCTTGGCTAAGTAGTAGCTGCCAAAGCGCACGCTGACGTAGGGCTTTTGCAAGTCTGCTGTGGTGTAATTCGCCGGCCACCCCAACTCCGCGTGTATCTCGCGCCCCGTGCTGGGGATCACTTGCATCAGACCATTGGCAGCCGCACTAGACACAGCAAACGGTTCAAACAAGCTTTCCTGACGGATCAGCGCGAACAGTAACAAAGGATCTAGGCCGAATTCCTCGGCATGCTTCATCACCAACTCGGCGTAATAGGTCGGATAGAGCAGCTTGCCGATGAACGTTGGCAGGTCAGAGGGGCCTTTGGCCGGCGAGAGCCGCATCAGCGCATCAGCAGCGCTGATAGACGCGCGATATAGCCCGATCTGCCGGAAGAACAGCGCCAGTTGATACTGCGCCAAGGCGTCGCGCCCAAATGCGAGACGCAGCCCGTCAAACTCCTCGCGTGCCTCAACCCGAAACCCCAGTCGCCAGAGCGCGCTGCCACGAGAGAAGCGCGGATCGGCGGCCAGGTCGGCCCGCAAAGTGCGTAGGTCAGCGCGCTCGTCCAACCCTAGCCAGCCGCGCAGCCAACGCTCCGCCTCTTCCTGTTCGCCGGCCTCATCCGCCTGGCCCAGCGCGGCGCGCACGTTGGCCGAGAGCGGCGGTTGTTCTGGATTTAGAAGCAGCTCGGCGGCGCGCGCACCCTCAAAGGCGTCCGGCGCCTCGCTGGCCAGATCGCGCAACACCTGCGCACCGCCGGCTTCGTCGCCCAAGATAAGCCGAAGCTTGCCTTCCCAGAGCCGTCCCAGCAGCGATTGCGGCGCGCGGTCGAACGCGCTGCGCAGGCGCTGGACAAGCGAGAGCGCGTCTGAATGGCGACCGAGCCGGTAATACATGGCCGCGGCGCGGATCAGCCCCTCGGCTGCCAACGATTGATCGCCTGTTTGCAAATCGGCAGCCGCGATATACGCCTGCGCGGCCTCGGCCCACAGCGCCGGATAGCGCGCGAAGACTTGTCCAACTTCGAATATCGTCTTGCTGCTCTCCAGGCTGGCCGTAGCACGCGCGATGAGCTGACCAAAAGCTGCCTGCGCTTGGGCCGCATTGCCAGCGTTGGCCAGAATCTTGGCTTTCTCGCCCAAAGCCTGAATCGTCGCCGGCGCGCTGGCCGAGTTGGCCGCAATGGTCTGATCTAGGTTGCGTAATGCGTCGCTGACACTCCCGAGCTTGATGTAGTTCAGCGCAGCCCAGTAACGCACGTCATTGGCGCGGCTGGGATCGCGCCTGATCGCGCGCTGGAACGCCTCTCGGGCAACCACATGCGACCCGTTGTGATAGGCGACGATGCCATACTGAAGGTCATCTACAGCCTGGCCGGCGTTCAATAGCGCCCGGGCAGCCTGTAGTGCCTGTGGCGTTTTGGGCGCAGCCTCGATCAACGCATGCATCAGTTGATGGGCGCGCCCAACTTGCCCACTGGCTTGCAAAACCTGGGCCAATTCCCAGGTGATCCGGGCGCGATAAGCGGGCAACTGCGCGCGCGCTAAGATGGTTTCATATTGCTCGATCGCAGCCGAGTAGTCGCCCGCTAGTTGATGCGCCAGCGCCAGCTTCTCACGGCGGGCAAACTCCTGAGCCACTGTGGGGACACCATCCAGGCTGCGCTGGTAGTGCTCTGCGGCATCTGCCAGCTCTCCTGCGTTGAGCGAAATATCGCCGAGCCACAGATGCAACCAAGGCGAGATGACGGCGCCGGCAGCAAGGGCTGCGGCATAGCCTGCGCCGGCTGAGCGGCTATCGCCGGTTGTGGCATAGGCCCGCCCCAGCAGAATATGCGCATCGGCCAGTTCGCTTTCCCCGTTGCCATCCAGCTCGGCGGTCAGCGGTTGGAGCACGGCAACCGCCGCGCGTGCGTTACCAGCAGCCAGTTGCCACTGCCCAAGCTTCAACCGCGTATCTGCTGCTGTGCCTTCCGCAAACTTGAGCATCTCTTGGCCCAGGGCAATGGCACGCACATAATCGCCGATGAACGCCGCCCGATTGGCTTCCTCCCTCAGTGTCACCAGGTCAGGCGTCGGTTGTGGGGTGGGTGTGGCCGTTGCGAGAGGGGTCGGCGTGGGATAAATCGTTGCCAGGATCGTCGGCGCGACAGGCGGCGGGGAAGCGGGCTCTCCGCATCCTACGCAGGACAACAAGACGCACGCTGCAATGGCGCTCAGGCCGCGCCGCCGACGTAATACGCTCGGCGGCATGACATTGGAGTTTAGCACGCCAGCATTTGTTGGGGTTCGTTCACCAGTAGCTGCTCGCTCGCCGCGCCAGCCTGTCATAGTAGAAACGCAGCGCTGCTGCGCCCTCGCGCGAAGCATCTAAACGCCCGCCTAGCCAAGTATGGTGTCTGCCTTTGCTACGAATCATCTGCCGGACCAAGCTGCGCAGCCTCTGTGACCCCAGGTCAGGCGCGCGTCTAGATTCTTCGCCAGCGCTCAGAATGACAAGGGCAAGGCGGGGCCTCAGCGACCCCGCAGCGCCCCGCCTAATTCCCCCGCATGCGGGGGAAGCCCCCTTCTGATTCCCCCGCATGCGGGGGAAAGAAAGGGGGCTGTCATGCTGAGCGGCAGCGAAGCATCTAAAATCCCGCCCGGCCATATCGTAGGGGCGTAGCGGTGCTACGCCCCCCGCGAAGCCACCAAACGCCCCGCCTCAACAATCCCGCAGCGCTTCGGCCGAGCGCCACCCAATTGCCCAAAAGCGCACGGGGGCACCAGGCCCGAATCGTGAACGCGCAACTCCATCCAGCATTACAATGCTGCGCATGATGCCCATTCGCGTGACGGTCTGGCACGAATATCGCCATGAGAAGACGCACCCCGCCGTCGCAGCGCTCTATCCGGACGGCATGCACCAGGCGATCGCCGCCGGCCTTCGGCAAAACGACCCGACCGGCCAGTTTCAGATCCGCACAGCCACGCTCGACGAGCCGGAACACGGCCTATCCGCCGCCGTGCTGGATGCAACCGACGTGCTGATCTGGTGGGGACATGCCGCCCACCACGAGGTGCGCGACGAGGTGGCGGCGCGGGTCGTCGCGCGCGTGTGGGCCGGCATGGGCCTGGTCGCCCTGCACAGCGCCCACTTCTCCAAGCCGTTCACGCGGCTGATGGGCACCGACTGCGCCCTGCGCTGGCGCGAGGCCAACGACAAGGAGCGCCTATGGGTGGTCGATCCCAGCCACCCCATCGCCCAGGGCCTGCCCGACTACTTTGAAATAGAGGCCGAGGAAATGTACGGCGAGTTCTTCGGCGTGCCCCAGCCCGACGCGCTGGTGTTCATCAGTTGGTTCAGCGGCGGCGAGGTCTTCCGCAGCGGCTGTTGCTGGCAGCGCGGGCTGGGCAAGGTGTTCTACTTCCGCCCCGGCCACGAGACTTATCCCACCTATCATCACCCGCTGGTCCAGCAGGTCATCGCCAACGCCGTCCGCTGGGCCGCGCCGACGCCCGTAGGCCGCTTCACCCGCGACGTCACCCGACCCTCCGCCCCCCTGGAGGACCTGGGCGACGTGGCGCTCACCAAAGACCCCTCGCTGCACGGGGGCTAAGGCTGCCACCAGTCCGACGCGCGCGGGTCCATGAAGCGCGCTTTGTCGCGGATCGCCACGGTCAGGCTGCCCCCGCGCGCGACGCCCACCGGCTGGTCGTTGCGGATCGCCGGCAGGTGGCCGGTGCTGCGCCGGCCAGCGTTCAACTGCGCGCGATAGGTCGCCACCAGGTTGGGGTCCACGCAGAAATTGAGCAGGTAGGCCGCATACATGCCGTTCCAGTGCCAGACGTGGTCGAAGCGCGTGTAGGTGATCGCCAGCTCGTCCTCGTCGGCATAGAGCACCATGGCGACGACGTCCCCGCCGTAGATCGGCACGCTGCGGGCCGGGATGTGGATCGGCTCGCCGGGCGTCGTCGCCAGGTCGAGCACGGTGACGGGGAAGTGCAGGTCGTTGTTCAGCGGCCCGCGCGTCCCGTATGGCGGCGGCCCGTTCTCGTCCCAGTGCCACGTGTAGTTGTTGTAGGCCGCGACGAAGGTCGGCATGCGCG
>Ga0209750_1000080_pt1 | contig 58086 bp, 57 predicted proteins | sample YNPBryulayer2012_FD_185813 | JGI IMG/M metagenome (GOLD analysis project Ga0209750, IMG submission 185813) | Anoxygenic and chlorotrophic microbial mat microbial communities from Yellowstone National Park, USA - YNP Bryant MS upper layer 2012... ...
TGTAAAAGATGCAATTAACAGGGAAAAACAAATAAAAGGCTGGAAAAGAGAGAAAAAGGAGAAATTGATAAAGGGATTTAATCCCGATTGGAAGGATTTATATGAAGAAATTGTTTGAAAGAGGAGGAGATTCTTCCCCTTCGCTTCCCCTTCGCATAAGCTCAGGGCTTAGGCTCAGGGTCAGAATGACAGAATAAAAGGCGGATGGGATTCTTCGGTTGCTGACGCAACCTCAGAATGACACCTTCCTCTGTCACCCTGAGGGCGTTAGCCGAAGGGTCTCCTGAGGGGATTCTTCACTCCGCTGACGCTCCGTTCAGAATGACCTCTTTTTCAGTCACCCTGAGGGCGTTAGCCGAAGGGTCTCCCGAGGGGATTCTTCGGTTGCTTACGCAACCTCAGACGCTGTCCTGAGCAAAGCGAAGGAATGACAAGAAAGGGGCAGAATGACAGAAAAAAAGGAGGCATAGGGGGTGCAGAATTAAAAAATATAAGGGTTTGCATCATTAAAAAATAATGGTATAATTAAGTAGTTTGATAGAGTCTGATGAAGGGACAGAAATGAAAAAGAAAATACTTTATATATCAGTTGGACTTATAGTAATTCTTTCAATTCTATGGCTTACATTTTCTCAAAAGAGACAATCAATAAAAATTGGCCTTTCTGTAACACTTACAGGTTTATATCCCAATTTAGGAAGGGAAATAAGGGACGGTGCTTTACTTGCAATTCAGATGATAAATGAAGAAGGTGGAGTTAAGGGAAAACCTTTGAAACTGATTATCAAAGACAATAAATATAACATTGAACAGGCAAAAAAGAACTATGAAGAACTTGTCAAAGAAGGAGTAATTGCTGTATTAGGTCCTGCTACAAGTACGACAGCAAAAGCTCTTCTGCCACTTATAAATGAAAAAAGAGTTTTATCAATTGCACCAACTCCTTCATCAACTGAACTTGCAGGGTTAGATGACTATCTGATTAGATTAAGACCAACAAGTAAACAGGATGCTGAGGTTTTAGCGAAATATCTCACAGAGAAAATCAAACCCCAAAAAATAGTTATTGTATATGATGTTTTAAATCCAGTATATACGATAGAATTTACTAAAAATTTTATGCAAAATTTTGCAAAAGATGTTAAATTTAATCTTATCCCATTTAAGGAAGGAGAAAGTGATATAAAAGCCCTGTCAAAAAAAATTCTGTCTTATTCGCCAGATTGTGTTTTCATAATTACAGAAGTTTACAGGACTGCATTAATTGCCCAGCATTTAGGAATTTTAAAACCCGATTTAATTTTAATTTCTTCTCCCTGGTCAAAATTTCAAAGACTCATTGAGAATGGTGGGAGAAGAATTGAAGGACTCTTATCCTGCGACTCCTTTGATGTTGATTACAAAGGAGAAGTTTATCAAAAATTTAAAAAAAGGTTTATTGATAGATTTGGATACGAACCAGAGATGGGAGCAATTTTAAGTTTTGAATCAGTAATGATAATCAAGCAGGCAGTTGAAAGGGGTGCAACAAGGGAAAATATAAAGGAGCTTATTATAAAAACAGGTAAGTTTCAGGGGTTACAGGGAGAGATTGTTATTGACAAATTTGGTGACAGAGTTATAAAACCCTTTGTTGTAAAAGTTGAAAATGGAAAATGGGTGAAGGTTAAGGAATGAAAAAGACTTTTCATTTATACATTCTTGGAGCATTAATTATACTTTCAATAGCTATAATATTACTAATCAATGCGGGTTTTCATTTTTTTTCAAAAAAGCAGATTGAAGACCATATCTTACAAGACTACAAGACAAACATAAATCTCTTCTCCTTTTATTTTGAAAGAGTGATTTCAGAAAGATACGGAGACATAGAAAAAATTGCAAATTTTTTGTCTGATAAGAATTATAGTCGTGAAAAAATTGAACTTATTTTATCCCGAGAGCCCTGTATATGTTATATTCTGCTTCTTAATAAAGATGGCACAGTTAAGGATACCTTTCCAAAAAAGCAGGAGCTTATAGGCATAGACCTATCCTATTCACCTTTTTATAAAAATGCTGAAAAATTGAAATTTTCTGGTCCCTATATTTTTTTAATTGATAAACAGCCCTATTATGTAATGTCAAAGGTTACATCAGACAAAATTGTATTAGCCTTTCTAAATATTCCAGGTGTAAATTCTGTTTTAGAAATACTGAAAAGAGAGGACATTTATGCCTTTATAGTAAATCAAAAAGGAGCGGTATTGTTTCATACTGATGAAAGAATAGTCAGAGAAGGGACAAACTGGTCAGATTTGGACTTTGTAAAAAAGGGAATTTCAGGTGTAAAGGAATTAATTGAAGGAGAAATTGACGGAGAAAGATATATATTTAAGGCAGAAAAGTTTCCCACATTAGATGGTGTAATTTTCATAGGAATGCCCTATAATAAAGCTTTTTCTGTAATATTAATCTTGAGAGCAAAGATGTTGTTAGTTTTATTGTTTTCCGTGATACTCTCTGTTGCAATAAGTCTAATATTATCAAAAGTGTTATTAAGACCTGTAAAGGAAATTTTAAAGATGATTCAAAAAATAAAAGAGGGAAATTACAATGTTACCCCCTATAAATCAGGATTAGAGGAATTAGACATTGTTTCATATAATCTTTCTGAAATGGCAAAAAGCATTTATTACAGAGAACTGAAACTCAAAAAAATATTTGATTCTTCTTTAGATGCGATAGTTCTCTCTACTGCAGATGGTCATATTCTTGATATAAATGATGCAGGGATAAAAATGTTCGGTTTTGAAAATGAAGAAGAAGCATTAAAAATAAAAACATGGCAGCTGTATGAGAATATAAGCCAGAGATTAAGTTTTTTAAAGGAATTGGAATCAAAAGGTTATGTTAAAGATTTTGAAGTCATCTTTAAAAGAAGAAATGACAAAAATTTTTATGGTCTCACATCATCAACAATTGTAAGGGATAAAAATGGAGGAATTCTGTTTTTAGTTACTACTGTAAAGGATATAACTGAAAAAAGAAAACTTCAGGAACAACTCTTTCAAGCCCAAAAAATGGAAAGTATTGGAAGACTTACTGGCTCTATTGCCCATGATTTTAACAATATTCTGTCAGTAATCTCAGGAAGCAATCAGCTTATTCAGATGATTACTAAGGATAATCCACAGATACAAAGACATACAGAAAATATATCAAAGGGAGTGGATAGGGCAAAGGATTTCATAAAAAAACTTCTTGTTTTTACAAAAAATCAACCAATGGAGTTCAAAGTTTATGACCTCAATGAACTTATAAAGGAAGAAATTAAAATTTTAAAACCTACAATAAGGGAAGACATTTCCTTAGAATTTGAACCCTTTGATAAACCATTACAAGTAAGTCTTGACAGAACACAATTTACCCAGCTTTTACTTAACTTGACAGTTAATTCAATAGATGCAATGCCTCAAGGTGGAATGATAAAAATCGTAGTTGAACCCAAGAAATTTGATGCTGATTCAATAAGAGTATATCCTTTTGCAAAGGCAGGAGATTATGCATGTATAAGTTTTACAGATACAGGGACAGGAATACCAAAGGATATCATAGATAAGATTTTTGACCCCTTCTTTACAACAAAATCAGAAGGCACTGGATTGGGACTTGCAACAGTATATTCTATAGTTCAACAACACAGGGGATTTATAAATGTTTATAGTGAAGAAGGAAAAGGAACAACATTCAGAATTTATTTACCACTTACAGAACAATTAGAGAGAGTATCTGAAGAAAAGGAGCAGGATATACCGATAGAGATAAAAAATATTTTGATTGTTGAAGATAATCATGAAGTTAGAGAAGTTGTTGAGGAGATGTTAAAAAGCATTGGATTAAATGTAATATCTTTCTCAGATGGATTTGAGGCATTAGAAAAGTTTAAGGAAATAAAGGAACAGATAGACCTTTGCATTTTTGATGTTGTAATGCCTTCAATTGGAGGAGTTGAACTTTATAAAAAGTTCAGTGAAATAAAGCCCGATGTAAAAATTCTCTTTATGACTGGATATGCAAATAATGTTGCCCACATAAATGACTTGATTAAAGAAGGCATGAAAATATTGAATAAACCCTTTACCATATCTGATTTTAAAAAGAAAATATCTGAGATTAAGTAAACAAATCGGGTTTTACTTTATTTTACAATCTTAGCATTATGTTAAAATAAACTAATGTTTGATTTCATAGAAGGTAAAGTTGTTTCTGTTAAGCCTGATAGAGTCATAATTCAGGTTGGAGGATTAGGATTTTCAGTTAAGGTACCCGTTAGAGTTTCTCATTACATTAATAAAGATAAGGATATTCTTCTTTATACTTCTTTAAATTTAAAGGAAGACTCAATTGAACTTTATGGTTTTTTAGAAAGCCTTGAAAGAGAGCTTTTTGAAGAATTAATTAAAATCGCTGGAGTAGGTGTAAAAATGGCAATGAATATTATTTCTACCTATGATAGAAAAACTTTACAGGAAATAATTGATAAGGAAGATATTAAATCTTTAAGTAAAGTGCCTGGAATTGGTAAAAAGACAGCTCAAAGAATTCTCCTTGAATTAAAAGGTGTATTACCATCCCTTGTTTATGAAAGGGATCAGATTTATGAGGATATTTTGTCTGCTTTAGTAAACTTAGGGTATAAAAAAACTGAAGCAAAGGAAGTTTTAGAAAAGATTTACAGTAAAGATAAAAATGAAGGAACGATTATAAAAGAATGCTTAGCAGTACTTGCAGATAAACATGGAGAATAACGAACTTTTAGATATTACTCTCAGGCCAAAGACATTAAAAGAATTTATAGGGCAAAAAAAAATAAAGGAAAATATTGAAGTTTTCATAAAAGCAGCACTTTTAAGAGGAGAACCACTTGATCATGTTCTTTTTTGTGGTCCTCCTGGACTTGGGAAAACCACTCTTGCAACTGTTATCGCAAATGAACTTGGTGTTAATATTAAAAGCACTTCTGGTCCAGTGCTTGAAAGAGCTGGTGATGTTGCAGCAATTCTTACAAATCTTTCTGATAGAGATATTCTATTTATTGATGAGATTCATAGACTCCCAAGAATGGTTGAAGAAATTTTGTATCCTGCAATGGAAGACTTTAATCTTGACATTATTGTAGGACAAGGACCTTCTGCTCGTTCAATAAAAATTAATCTTCCAAGATTCACACTTATTGGTGCTACTACAAGAACAGGTTTAATCACTTCACCTTTAAGGGATCGTTTCGGAGTTGTCTTTAGACTTGAATTTTATGCTCCTGAGGAACTTAAAGAAATTGTAAAAAGGTCAGCAAAAATCTTAGGAATTCCAATAAAAGAAGATGCTGCTTTAGAGATTGCTCGAAGGTCTCGTGGTACTCCAAGAGTAGCAAACAGATTACTTAAAAGAATCCGGGATTTTGCTCAAGTTAAAAATAAAGAAACCATTGATTTATTTATAGCCAAAGAAGCACTCTTTGCAATGGATGTAGATGATTATGGATTGGATAATATGGACAGAAAAATTCTTCTTACAATAATTGAAAAATTCAATGGTGGACCAGCTGGCATAGAGTCTATTGCAGCCTCTTTAAGAGAAGACAAAGATACAATTGAAGATGTCTATGAACCCTATTTAATGCAAGAGGGTTTTATTGAAAGAACTGCAAGAGGTAGAGTAGCTACTCGATTAGCCTATGAAGTACTGAAAAAAAGAATGCCAGAAAGGTTATTTTAAATATGGAAATCTTACTTCACTGTTGTTGCAGTAATTGTGCTATTTATCCTCTTGAATCTTTGAAAGATAAAGGATTTAAAATTACTCTTTACTGGTATAATCCCAATATTCATCCCTATAAAGAATACATGATGAGGCTTGACTCTTTAAAAAAAATTGAAAGAATCTGGAACCTCTCTGTAATTTATGATGAAGATTACAGAGATTTTTATAAGTTTATTCGTATGGTTTCAGGAAGAGAAAAGGAAAGATGTCTAATTTGCTATAAACTGAGACTTGAAAAAACAGCAAATAAAGCTAAAGAATTGGGAATTAAAAACTTTACAACAACTCTTTTGGTAAGTCCTTATCAAAAATTTGATAAAATAATAGAAATTGGTAAAGAAGTTGGGGAAGTCTGTGGGATTAATTTCTATTTAGAGGATTTTAGAAAAGGGTTTTCAACGGCAATGAAAGTAGCGAAATTACTTGAACTATACAAACAGCGATATTGTGGTTGTATTTACTCAGAAGCAGAGAGATATTTAAAGGTAATTAACTATGAATGAGCTTGGTAAATTTTTGATTCTAATTGGAGCATTAACAGTATTGCTTGGATTGCTCCTTATGGTTATAGGGAAAATTCCTTTAATTGGAAGACTTCCTGGTGATATTATTATTGAAAAGAGAAATTTTGTACTTTATCTGCCTATCGGTACTTCCATACTTTTAAGCATTCTACTTAGTTTAATCCTTTACTTTTTGGGCAGGCGATGAATTTTTTAAGTCTAATTTTTACATTATCATTGATATTGATTTTTTATATTCAAGCCTATCCAGCAGAAAAAAATGATATTTCCTTTATTCGCGTTCTTCTTGGGGAAAGAAGACCTTCTCAAACAGATTTAGAAAAAGTAAAAAAAGTCTCTGCAAAAACATTTGTAAAGGGAGCAAAATATGAAGGGCAAATTGAACTATGGAAGGACAATGAGGGATACTATCTTATAAATGTTGTTGAACTTGAAGATTATGTAAAGGGAGTAGTTGCATCAGAAGTAGGAGTGCATTGGCCTAAGGAAGCATTGAAAACCCAGGCTGTTTTAGCAAGAACATATGCTTTAGCTCACATAATACGAAACAGAAACAAAATTTTTTATGATGTAACTTCTTCTGTGTTTCATCAGGTTTATAAAGGAGATGAAACCACAGAAGAGGTAGAAAATGCAGTTAATGAAACAAAAGGTCAAATTCTCACTTACAATGGTGAACCAATTATGGCTTTTTATCATGCCTGTAGTGTCGGTCAAACTGAAGATCCAAAGGAGGTTTTTGGAAAAGAATACCCCTACCTTAAGCCCATTGAGGTACCTTATACCCCATCACCATATACATTATGGGAGAAAAAAATACCCTTTGAAATCCTTGCAAAAGCCTTATCAATGAACAAGATAACTAATGTTAGAATTTTAAATTACACATCAACAGGAAGAGTTAAAGAAATTGAATTTGAAAATGGGGGAAATAAAAAAGTAATTAAAGCAACAGAATTAAGAAGACTTCTTCAATGGACTGTTCTTCCAAGTACTAAGATAAATTCTATAAAAATTGAAGAAGATGGGGTAGTATTTGAAGGATGCGGATTTGGTCATGGAGTTGGAATGTGTCAATGGTGTGCTTTTCAGATGGCGCAGGAAGGAAAAAATTACAAAGAAATACTTCAATATTTTTATCCGGGGACTGAAATAACTACAATAAATGAAAATAACTGAACTTGATTATCCTTTGCCATCAGATTTAATTGCTCAAAAACCTATTCAGCAAAGAGATCAATCAAGGCTTCTTGTTCTTCATAAAGATTCTGGGGAAATAGAACATAAAATTTTTTCAGAAATTGTGGATTATTTTCATGATGGAGATATACTCATAATAAATAATACAAAAGTTATTCCAGCTCGACTTATCGCTACAAAACCAACAGGAGGGAAAATAGAAATTCTTCTTATCAGGCAAAAAGAAGCTTCATCTATCTATGTAGTATGGGAAATAATAAAAAAAGGAGATTATGAAGGTGAAGTCTTTATTGATGAAATTATTGCTGAACTAAGAAATTCAGAGGGATGGCAGATTGTTTTCAAAAATATGAATGCTGAAGATGTGCAAAATCTTATAAATGAAAAAGGATTTATGCCTTTACCTCCCTATATTAAAAGAAAGCCAGATCAATCTGACAAACAACACTATCAGACCGTTTATGCAAAGAAGAATGGTTCTATTGCAGCACCTACAGCAGGATTACATTTTACAAAGGAGCTACTCGAAAAAATTGTAACCAAAGGAGTAAAACTGCTTGAGATAACCCTTCATGTTGGAGTCGGCACCTTTAAGCCAATAAAAGTTGAGAATTTAAAGGAACATAAAATGGATTCTGAATATTTTGAAATAGAAAAAACAGTGATAGAAGAAATTTATTCAACTAAAAAGAAAGGTAAAAGGATTTTTTCTGTTGGTACCACAACAACAAGGGCACTGGAAGGTTATGCTTCTCAGGTGTACGAAGATATGGATTCTGATAATGAAAAAATAAAAGGTAGCACTGATATTTTTATTTATCCTGGTTATAAATTTAAAATTATAGATGCATTAATTACAAACTTTCACTTACCTAAGTCAACTCCTCTTGCTCTGGTTTCTGCCTTCTGTGATATTGAAAAAGTTAAAAAAGCTTACATGGAAGCCATAGAAAAAAGGTATAGATTTTTTTCCTATGGTGATGCTATGTTAATCATATGAAACAACAAGGTGAGGAACTTTTAGTATTGAACAAAAAAATATTTTTTGCAATTTTATTAGGTATTGCACTAGTTGGAATATTAATTGGATACACAATAGGATATATTATAGCTCCTACAAAGGAAGTATATATTCAAAAAACTGAAGACTCAGAAAAAACAGTCCTATCAACACCTGTAGGGACCGCCTTTGCCAGCAAAGATGAAACTTCTCAAACAAAAACTGAAGATAACATAGAAAAACCTCTGCAAAAGGATGAAAAAAATATACCTATACCAAAGATAGAAGTAGCAGAAAAGCAACAACAGGAAAAGAAATCAAAAAACATGGAAACTAAAAAACAAATACAAGTTTTAGAACAAGAAGAAAAACATGAAGTTTTAAAAAAGCCTTTGACAACAGTTAAATCTAAAAATATTAGAAAATCAACTTATACAATTCAAGTAGGAGCTTTTTCAGAAATGATAAATGTTAATAACTTAAAAGATAGACTCAAAAAAGCAGGATATGATAGTTTCGTTGTTAAAGAGGATTTATATAAAGTCAGAATAGGGAAATATGAGAGGTTCTCAATAGCGAAGAAAATATCTCAGGAATTGCATTCCAAAGGATTTGAAAATTTTATAATTAAGAGCTATAAAAAAGGAGGAAAGTCATAGCCCGCATAATAGAACTTAATGAAGAAAAAGAATATCCCTTCATGCATGGAGGGTTAGATAAGATATTCAAACTCATTGAGGATGCATTAAATGTAACTTTAAGTATAAGAGGTAACAAACTTATTATTCAGGGAGAAAAAGAAGAAGATATAGAGAAAGCTGACAAAATAATTGAAGATATAAGAGCAATAAACCATGAAGGCTATATAATCAAGCCGGAAGATATTATACATTCACTTCAGGGACTTAAGGAAGGTAAACCTGTTTCAATCGTTGGATTATTTAAGGGTGGAATACCAATACCTTCTAAGAAAAGAGTAATTATCCCAAAAACAGAAACACAAAAGCAATATATGGATGCAATGCTAAAGTATGATATAGTTTTTGGAATTGGACCAGCAGGTACAGGTAAAACCTATCTTGCCATGGCAATGGCAATTCATTTTTTGCTTAATAGAGTTGTCTCAAGGATAGTTCTTGTGAGGCCCGCTGTAGAAGCAGGAGAAAAATTAGGATTTCTTCCAGGCGCAATTGAAGAAAAGGTAAGTCCCTATTTGAGACCTCTTTATGATGCTTTATATGACATGCTTGACCTTGATAGAGCCTCTAAACTTATTGAGAAGGGGGCGATTGAAATAGCACCGCTTGCCTTTATGAGGGGTAGAACTCTTAATGACGCTTTTATAATTCTTGATGAAGCCCAGAATACAACAACAGAACAGATGAAGATGTATCTTACAAGACTTGGTTTTGGTTCAAAAACTGTGATAACTGGAGATATTACCCAAATAGACCTTCCACCTCAGAAAGTATCAGGTTTAGTAGAAGCATTAAAAATCCTTAAAGATATTGAAGGAATAAAAATTATATATTTTACTGAAAAGGATGTTGTAAGACACAGACTTGTTCAGGAGATAATAAAAGCTTATGAAAAACATGAAAGACACACCTCAACTTAAACCCCTTACTCCAAATAGGACATATTTAAGAAAGTTCATAGAACGTTTCAGAAAAAACCAGAAGACAACGCCTATAGATAAATTTATTGATAGGACTATGCTTTATTCAATTATTTTTTTATCTTTTTTAGTTTCTCTACTACTTCATGACTATAAATCCGGCATTTTTTCATTCTTAGGTATCAATATTTTAATTTTCATTCTCTTTGTCTTCTTCTATAGAGATTTAAAAAGATATAAACCTGCCTATTTGAAAAAGAAAGAGATGCTTCTGCTTCTTGGAAGCATGATTATTTTTAATTTAATTATTATCAGATTATTCGAACATTTATTTTCTGTTTTTTCTAAAGGGTTAGAAATTGATAATCCTTTAATCCATTATTTCGGAATTCCCTTTGCAATTGGTGCTGTAATGATTGTCATGATTTTTGACTTTCATACAGCTATCATATTCTCTCTTATTTTAACTCTCATGATAGGGATATGGATAGAAATTTCTCTATTTCCTATATATGTTTTTATTACATGTCTTATTGGAGCTTTCAGTTTATTAAAAGTAAAGAAAAGAACAGACATCATAACTGCAGGAGCCTATATTACTTTATTGACACTTCTGTCTTCCCTTTCAATTTTGTTTATTAAAGAAAGTATCTCTTTGAATTCAATTTACTTTTTGATGAGTTTTTCTGTAATTAACGGCTTTTCAGTCTCTTCCTTATGTTTTTTATTTTTGCCTGTCATAGAAAAGTTCTTTAAGATAGCCACTCCACTTAGTCTTATAGAATTATTAGATATCGACCATCCTCTTATGAAAAAATTATCATTAGAAGCTCCTGGAACCTATCATCACAGCATGATTGTAAGTAGTCTTGCTGAATCTGCTGCAGAAGTTGTTGGAGTAAATCCTCTGCTTGCAAAGGTAGCATCCTATTATCATGATATAGGTAAATTACGAATGCCAGAGTATTTTGTAGAAAATCAAACAGGATGCATTAGTAAACATGAAAAACTAAATCCCCATCTAAGCAGTATGATTATTATTTCCCATGTTAAAGACGGAGTTGAACTTGCCAATGAATTTGGACTTCCAGAGATAATTAAAGATGTTATTCAACAACATCATGGTACAGCATTGGTTAAATATTTTTATCAGAAAGCTCTAAAAGAATCGGAAAATCCGCCCCATGAACAGGATTATCGTTACCCTGGTCCTAAACCCCAAACAAAGCTTGCGGCTACAGTGATGCTTGCAGATGCTATAGAGGCTTCTGCACGAACCCTTGATGACCCAACTCCTGCAAGAATTTCCAATTTAATAGATAAAATAATTAAAAATATCTTTCTTGATGGACAGCTTGATGACTGTGAAATAACATTGAAAGATTTAACAGAGATAAAAAAGAGATTTGAGTATGTATTAACTGGAATCTTCCACAGACGAATTCCCTATCCAGAAATAGAAAGAAAAATTCAAAAAGAATGAAATTACAAGTAGAGACAGCCAATAGACAAAGAAAGATAAAAGTTTCATTAAAAAGGTTATCTAAAATTGTCAGAAAAATAATTTTAATCTTAAAGGAAACCGGACAATTAAAAAAATGTAATATTGAAAATTTTGATTTTTTAACAATATCTGTTGTTTTGGTTGGAAGCAAAAAAATGAAGGAGATAAATTACAAATACAAAGGCAAAAAAAATACAACCGATGTTTTGTCCTTTTCCTATTTAGAAGTAAACAATAATCTCAAAGAACTTTATATTGGTGAAATACTCATAGATCCATTGCAGGCAAAAATTCAGGCAAAATATTATGGAGTATCCCTCTGGCAGGAACTTACTCGACTTTTGATTCATGGAATACTTCACCTAATAGGTTATGACCACGAAGTATCCGCCTACGAAGAAAAAAAAATGCGCAGAATGGAAGAAAAAATTTTAAGGCTATTAAAAGCCTAATTCTTCAGGTGTTCCGATTCTCCCTAAAACTCCACTTGCAGCAGCCACTGCAGGAGAACTAAGATATACCTCACTTTCTGGATGCCCCATTCTTCCTACAAAGTTTCTATTTGTTGTTGCTATTGCTCTTTCTCCCTTAGCAAGAATTCCCATATGACCACCCAAACAGGGTCCACATGTTGGAGGAGATACTACTGCCTGAGCTTCAATAAATATTTCTATTAATCCTTCCTTTAATGCATCCATATAAATCTTTTGTGTTGCAGGAATAATTATCATTCTTACTTCAGGATGAACCTTTCTTCCTTTGAGTATCTGCGCTGCCTCTCTTAAATCTTCAAGTCTTCCATTTGTACAGGAACCTATTACAACTTGGTCAATTTTTATATGAGAAAGCTCAACTGCGGGTTTCACATTTGATGGAAGGTGTGGACATGCTACCATTGGTTGAATTTTTGAACAGTCATATTCCTTTATCTCGGCATATTTAGCATCAGGGTCTGAGTTATAAAATTTATATGGTCTTTTTGCTCTTACCTTAACATATTCTTCTGTTATATTGTCAGGGGCAATAATTCCAGCTTTTGCTCCTGCTTCAATAGCCATATTGCACATTGTAAGTCTTCCGCTCATTGGCATCCTGTCGATTACTTCACCTGTAAATTCCATTGTCATGTATGATGCTCCGTCTACTCCAATATCTCCAATTGTATAAAGAATTAAATCTTTTCCGCTAACCCATGGCTGAAGTTTTCCATAGTAGATAAATTTTATTGTTTCAGGTACTTTGAACCAGCATTCACCTGTTGCCATAGCAACAGCAGCATCTGTTGAGCCAACACCAGTTGCAAAGGCACCGAGGGCTCCGTAGGTGCATGTGTGACTGTCTGCCCCAATTACAAGGTCTCCAGGTAAAACCAATCCCTGCTCTGGTAAAAGGGCATGCTCAATCCCTACTCTTCCAATTTCAAAGTAATTTTTTATTTTATATTTGTGAGCAAAATCTTTAAGTATTTTACACTGTTCAGCAGCTTTGATGTCCTTTTGGGGTGTAAAATGATCTGGCACTAAAGCTATTTTTTCCTTATCAAAAACATCTTTTACTCCAAGTTTTTCAAACTCCTTTATGGCAATTGGAGCAGTTATATCATTGGCAAGGACAAGGTCAACCTTTGCATTTATTATTTCACCAGCAGAAACTTCTTTTTTACCCGAATGTTCTGCAAGAATTTTTTCTGAAATTGTCATTCCCATAGTCTTCCTCCTGTTAATTGGGTATTAAAATTTAATTATTGCATAAAATCTGTAATTTAATCAAAAATAAAAAGTGGACATAAATTGTTAATTAAAGAAATGCTGTCTTTTGAGCATACTGTCATTCGGGGGGTTTAAAGTTCCTAAGGATTTCTGTTTACAGACTGTATAATGTGAAAAATAAGGAGTGGATTCTTCCCCTTCGCTTCGGCTCAGGGTCAGAATGACAGGAAAGAGGGTCAGAATGACATCTTTTCATGTCACCCTGAGGCGCAAGCCGAAGGGTCCCATAAAAGGAAGGGATTCTTCCCCTTCGCTTCGGCTCAGGGTCAGAATGACAGGAAAGAGGGTCAGAATGACATCTTTTCATGTCACCCTGAGGCGCAAGCCGAAGGGTCCCATAAAAGGAAGGGATTCTTCGGTCGCTTACGCAACCTCAGAATAACAGAAAGAAGGATGAGAGGTTGTCCTGAAAGATGCGAAAGAATGACAAAATTGCTCATGTCAAATCTTTATTATAGGCAAATTTAAAAATGGAAAATTTGAAAGAAAAACTCGAAGAAATTTATAATTCCTTTGACTTTGATAAAGCAATACAGCATGACCCAATAAAATTTCCAAAAAAGCATAATAATCCTCTTGATATAGAAGTATCTGCTTTTATAGCTTCATCTTTTGCCTACGGAAGTATAATATGTTTCTGTAACTTCCTTGAAGAAATATTTGAAATCATGGGAAAAAGTCCCGCTGATTTCGTTATTAATTTTCAACCTTCTTGGTTAATTGAAAAATTAAAGATAAAATACAGATTTAGCTCAGTTCATGATATTGTAGCATTTTTGTTTATTCTTCAAAGGATGCTTAAAAAAGGTCCATCATTGGAAATATACTTTAATCACCCTGAATTAACAAACAATTCAACTATTTCCAAAATTTCAAACTTTGTAAATGAAGCTTTAAATATAGATTTGACTCCTATTTATGGAAAAAACATAAAAACAAAGGGACTTCTACATTTTTTCCCCAAACCAGAAAAAGGTAGTCCCTGTAAAAGAATTAATCTTTTTTTAAGATGGATGGTAAGGCATCAGGATATTGATTTTGGATTATGGAAGATAATTAAACCTTCAGAGCTTATTATACCCCTTGATATTCATGTATTGAGAGTTTCAAAAAAAATAGAGCTTACAAAAAGAAATGTTCAAAATTTAAAAACAGCCATTGAAATTACAGAATCTCTTAAAAAACTCTCTCCTTCTGATCCTTTAAAATACGATTTTATTTTATGTCATGGTGATATCAATAATTTATTTGATAAAATAAAAAATGGCAATCAAAATAGCCCTACCTTTATTTGAAGGTCCTTTGGATTTACTTCTTCATCTAATTAAGCAAAATAAGATTGACATTTATGATATTCCAATTTCACTTATTACTAAACAATATCTTGAATATCTTGAATTAATGAAAGAATTAGACCTTGAAATAGCCTCAGAATTTTTATTAATGGCTGCCTCATTAATTTATATAAAATCACAAATGTTACTGCCAAAACCTGAACAAAATAATGAAGATGAAGACCCAAGACTTGAACTTGTAGAAAAATTAGTAGAATATGAAAAATTCAAAGAAATATCTAATAAACTAAAAGAGCGTTATATTTTCTGGTCAAAGGCATTTACAAGAAAAACTGCTCAGGAAGAGGAATTTTTTATACAGGATTTAAACATCTTTGATCTTATATCTGCCTTAAAAAAACTTCTTGACAAGCCTGAACCACAAATTTATATTCCAAAGGATACAATAAAAGTGGAAGATAAAATTAAAGAAATTTTGAAAATTTTACAACAAAAAAAGACTATTACCTTCGAAGAACTTTTTTATGCTCAATCTCTTAACGAAATAAGTCGCATTGAAATTATAGTTACCTTTTTAGCATTATTGGAATTACTAAGGCTTAAGATAGTAAGAGTCTATCAAGAATTGCCTTTTGGCAAGATTTTAATAAATCTGGAGGAGGAAAATGTTTATAGGAGTAATTTCTGACACCCATGATCATATGGAAAATATTAGAAAAATATTAAAAATTTTAAAAGAAAGAGAAATTAATGTGATTCTTCATGCAGGAGATTTTGTTTCTCCCTTTACATGGAGAGTTTTTAAAAACTTCGAAGGAGAATTTTATGGTGTTTTCGGAAATAATGATGGTGATAGAGTCCTATTAAAGAAAATGTATGGAGATAGAATAAATAAACAAATTAGAAATATTGAAATTGAAGGTAGAAAAATTGCCCTCATGCATGAACCTCAGATGCTTGATGAATTAGCCTTATCTGGTAAATTTGATATTATTGTGTACGGACACATGCATGAAGTAGATATTCGAACAGTAAATTATACTTTAATTTTAAATCCTGGAGAGGCTTGTGGTTGGCTCTATGGAAAGGCAACATTTATGATTCTTGACTTAAAAAATCTAAAACCTGAAATAATCGAACTTTGAATAAATTAAACAATCTATTCTCTTAAGTCCATATCTCAAAGCAATGTTTAATGCCTCTTCAAACTCCTTTTTGGTTATTTTTCTATTTAATTCTGGATATTCATCAGCATTGTAACAGGGTCTGTATTGATCCATTATATTTATGTATGTATTAGTTGAAAGTTTTTCTGCAATAAATCTCACTACATCCTCTGTACCAGCTATCTTATTTGGTAATACAAGATGTCTTACAAGTAAACCTCTGACAGCAATACCTTGTTCATTAATAATTAAATCACCAACTTGTCTATGCATTTCTTTTAAAGCCTCTTTAGCAACCTCCGCATATTTTTTTATTTTTGAATACTTTTTTGCTTTTTCAGAATCAGAATATTTAAAATCAGGCATATAAATATCAATAATTCCATCTAAAATTTTCAAAGTTTCAATAGATTCATATCCCCCACAATTATAGACAATCGGAATCTTTAATCCTTGATCTATGGCAATATAAAGAGTCCTTAATATCTGTGGCACTTGATGGGTTGGAGTTACAAGATTGATGTTATGACATCCTAAATTTTGAAGATATATCATTATACCAGCTAAATCCTCACAGGAAATTTCTTCTCCTTCTCCACGATGACTAATTGTCCAATTCTGACAGTATACACATTCTAAATTGCAATAACCAAAAAAAATAGTCCCAGATCCATATCTTCCTACAAGAGGGCGTTCTTCACCAAAATGGGGTCCCCAACTTGAAACATAGGGTTTGTCAAGAACTTTACAAGCTCCTTTTTCCCCGGCGGTTCTATCAACATTGCAATTTCTTGGACATAGGTTACATTTTTTGATTATTTCAAAGGCTTGCTCCACTTTTTCTTTAAATTCATATTCAGAAAGCTTTAAATAGGCAGGAGTAAATTTCATAAAATATATTACCAAAAATTCAAAAAAAGAGGCAGGAGCAAACCCGCCTCTTTTTAAATAAATTATGCTGCTTCTTCCTTTTTTATGTTTTCTTCTCTCATTGTAGCTTTTGAAAATACCATAGCTGTTGCTCTGTAAACCATATGAGCCATTTTTGAGTGTGGTGCATAGGCAAACAAAGAAAAAACAAATACGAGGTGAGCGATATAGGATGCGTAACCAAGTGTTTCAACCTCTGCTTCTCTCAGAAGTTCAGCCATAAATCCAGTAATACCAACAACAAATATTATGGTAATAAGTAACCAGTCAAAGTAGCTTCCAATTCCCTGCTTTATTGCATTCTTTGTTCTATTAGCAATAACAAGTAACATTCCGATAATAAGAGCAATACCGCTGATATTACCTATTATCTTTACAATATTGGTCTGAGGATAGGGAGCTTCCCATCTTAAAACCCATTCATAAAAGGCTGCTATACCTGTAGTGATTGTAAGTCCTATAAAAGAATAAAAAACGAGTATGTGAGCAATTGATCTGTTTTTGTTAAGGGTACAAAGCTGAAATTTCTTATGTAGAAGCACATCCTTGATTGTTTCATAGATACAGTTGTAAATATCTTTTCTTTTTAGCTCCACTCCTTCAGTAAGGTCAAGCCAGTATTTTTTTACACCGAGATAAAAGCATATTACTGCAAAGACTGCTAATGCCATAAAGGGAATGTCAATCCATGGTACAGGTGGGAGAAAAGCTACATAGGACATTTCCCCATTTTCACCTCTTGGAATTTCAGTTCCACTGAAGTAGCCTAATACAGCCATTTCGCCGAGGAAAAAAAGTAATGGTATAAGGAATATGAGAAGTAAAAACTTTGGATCAGCTACCCATTTAGCAAGAAATTTAGGCGGAGAATAGTGCTGTATCATAAGTTTCCTTACAGCCCCCAGAACTTCACCAGGTTTTGCTCCTCTGGGGCAGTAAGCAGTACAATCACCGCAATGATGGCAAAGCCATATATCAGGATTTTTAAAAAGTTTCTCTTTCATCCCCCACTGAGCATAAAGCATCTCCTTTCTCGGGAATGGACTGTCATCTGGTGAAAGATTGCAAACAACAGTGCAAGTTGAGCACTGATAGCATTTTTTGAGAGACTCTCCACCGGCCTTTATGACTTCTTTTGCAAATTGTAAATCTGGTTTTAATGGTTTGTCCATGTCTTCCCTCCTTAAAAGCCCTTAAATGGATTAGGACCAATTTCTCTAATTTTATCCATAAACTGTGTTATAATCTGAGGCACTCTCCAGTACTCATCAATGGCTACTTCATACATCTGAACTCTATCTGACTCAAGCTGAAGTCTGTCAAGAGTCTCCTGAACTTTGCCAAGTCTGTATTTGGCAAGTTCGCTACCTTTGGCAAAGTGGCACTGGTAATTTTCGCCAAATTTACAACCAAGTAGAAGCATTCCATCAACACCTCTTGAGAAAGCATCCGCTATCCAAACAAGGTTCATAGAACCAAGACATCTAAGCTGAATAAATCTAACAGCTGGATCCAGTTTTAATCTATGAAGTGCTGCAGTTTCTGTTGCTGGGAATGCGTCATTTTCACAGCAAAGGACAATAATACGAGGTTTGTCATCATCACTTGGAACTGAAACATTTTTCATCATTGTTCCAAGCATATCAACGCTGTAATCTTTAAAGGAAACAATCCTTTCAGGACAGGCTCCCATACAGGTTCCACATCTCCTGCATCTGTTTGGTTTATAGAATGGAACACCCTTTTCATCTTCATCAATAGCACCAAAGGGACACTCCTCAGTACAACGCTTGCAGGCTGTACATTTTGTAAGATTTGGTTCTGGGAATGAGGTATCCCATGCTCTTGGATGAACAGCCATTCCTTTTTCAACATGTTCAAGAACCTGTATTGCTTTAAGTGCAGCACCACGAGCATCTTCTTGTGCCTCAGTCATATTCATTGGTTGTCTTACAGGACCAACTGCATATATTCCAGTTCTTCGGGTTTCATACTGAAAACAAATAAAATTAGAATCTGCAAAACCAAATCCACCTTCGAGGAAGGGGAGTTCAGGACCCTGACGATAGCCAAGATTTAAAATAAATTCTGGTTTTTTAGTTGTTTCAAGATATTTGGCTTTTTCTTCGTCACCCTTTGCAGCTGCTTGAGTAAGTCCAATTAAATAATCTTGAGGCTCCTTTGTTGTCGGAACCATTCCAGTTGCTAAAACAACCATCTCTGTTTCAATATCTACCTTTTCACCAAGTAGAGAGTCTTCAACAGTAACAATAAGTTTATCATATTCTTCTCTTATTCCTGTTACTTCGCCCTTGGCTAACATGACTCCGGGTGTATTTTGAGCTTCCTTATAGTAGTATTCAAGTTTTCCCGGAGTTCTAATATCCTTGTAAATAATCATTGCTGTTGCATCAGGATTGCTATCAGTTACATATCTTGCCTGCTTAAGTGAAGTGGTACAACACATTCCAGAGCAATAGGGAAGGTGGTCTGGATCTCTCTGCCCGGCACACTGAACAAAAAGGATTGAGCTAACTTCTCTGTGGTCAGAAGGTCTTTTGATTACTCCATTATTTGCCTTTGCAATCTCTTCAAACTCTATATTTGTTACAACATCTTTAAATTTGCCATACCCATATTTTTTAGCAAGTTTTTTAGCATCATAGGGTTTCCATCCAGTTGCCTGAATTATTGCACCAATCTTGATTGTCTCTGTTGAACCATTCTTTGATATTGTTACATCGAAATCACCGGGCTGACCATCAATTTTTTCAATCTTTGATGCTGTATAAACCTTAATTTTTGGATTTGAGCTAACTTCATTTATGAGAGGCTCAATATTTACATCAGCTAAAACACCTTTTGTATAGTCATCAGTTGGAACCTTTTTGTAGAGTTTACGGGCAAAACCACCAAGTTCAGCCTCTTTTTCAACTAAAACAACATCATATCCTGACTTTGCTGCTTCTAACGCAGCTGTCATTCCTGAGACTCCGCCACCTACCAAGAGAATTGTCTTATTAATCTCAATTATGTAAGGCTCTGGTATATCACCCTTTTGTGCCTTTATAACTCCCATTTTAATGTAGTCTTCTGCAGCAAGCTGTTTTTCAACATCATCTTCTATTGTCCATATAGCAAGCTCTCTAACAGGAACTCTTTCGACAAAGCAACCTGGGAAAGTAAACTCATAGGTCTTAACTCTTGGTGAACATCCCGCTATGACTATACTGTTTACACCCTGCTCTGCAATATCTTTTTTAATTAACTCAACACCTTCTTTACTACATAAAATATCGTGTTCAGCTACTACAGGCACTCTTAATGCATTTTTTGCTATGTTTACAATCTTTTCTGTATTTATTACATCACCTATACCGCAGCCTTTACAGATATAAAGTCCTATTTTCTTTTCCATTTCTTACCTCCTTACACCAATCTGAATTGCCTTGAGGGCTGCGCCAGTTGAATCTTTACCACATCCTGCAACATCCATAGGATTCTTCGCGCATCCTGCAGAATATATACCCTCTGCATCAATAACAAATCCATCTACAGCATACTTAAGACCTGGAACTTTAAACTCCAAACCCTCAGGCTGCATTCCTGTGGCAAGAACTACCATATCAACTTTTTGTTTTATTTTTTCTCCATTTAATATATTTTCGGCTACCACAACTACATCATCTGATTCAGTATCCTGTTTAATAGATGCTACTTTTCCTTTAATTAAATTAACACCATTTTGTTCTTTTACCTGATTGAAGAATTTTTCGTATCTTCCAGGGGTTCTGATGTCTATGTAGAAAATGTAAACTTCAGCATCTGGATTTTGCTCTTTTATATAAAGAGTGTGTTTAAGAGAGGCAAGACAACATATGTGTGAACAAAAAGGAAGATGATCCTCATCTCTGCTGCCTGCACACTGGACAAAGGCAACTTTTTCTACAGGTTTGCCATCTGAAGGTCTAATTATCTGTCCTTCTGTTGGACCATTCTTTGAAGCAATTCTTTCAAACATCATGTTGGTGACTACATTTTTAACTTTACCAAAACCAAGATTATCTATTTTTTGAGCATCATAGGGTTTCCATCCGGTAGCAACAATTATGGAATTAATATTAAGATTAATTGTTTCAGCTTGCATGTTAAGATCAATAGCATTGTACTTGCAGGCATCTACGCAAGGAGCAGGGCAGTCCTTTGGACAGGTCTTTCTGTCAACAACATACCTTAATGGAAATGCTTGCTCAAAGGGAAGATAAATTGCCTTTGTTTTATTTAGACCAAAATTGAAATCATTGTCTGTTTCAACAGGACAGGCTTCTGTACAGGCATTACAGGCTGTGCAGTTTTCATTTACATATCTTGGATTAAGTTTAATTTTTACTGTATAATCACCAGGTGTACCAGAAATAGATTCCACCTCTGCCATCGTATAAAAATTAATTATTGGATTTACTTTAATACGGCGGAAATTAATCTCAAGCCCGCATAAGGGTGGGCAGATTTTTGGGAAATATTTGTTTAACTGGGCTACTCTTCCGCCAAGATAGGGATTTTTTTCTACAATTATTACTTCAGCCCCTGTCTCAGCAGCCTCTATCCCTGCAGTTAAACCACTAAATCCCCCACCTATTACCAATATTCGATTTGGGCTACCATTATGATGCATTCTCAGCCTCCTTTATTGAGTTATCATAAACATAAAAAATCGTAATACAGCTTTGCACTGCATTACGAACTTTTATTTTAAATCAAAACTAAAATTTTAAAGGGAGGGAGATGCCTCCCCCCCTTCTTCAGCATCATATTAGTCTGGAATAATCTGAACGTATGGGACTTTCTTAAGTGTAAATGTATCTGTTGCTGGATCATACACTGAATTAATAAATGCACGCCAGTTGTTGTCATCAACAAAGTCAAAGTCTCCTCTGTAGTAATAACCAGGATATCTGGATTCTTCTCTGAAGAGAATATGTCTTGCATGGGCTTCAAGTGAGAGTGTTCTGTGGTAGTTCTCCCAGCAGCGGAGAAGCTCATGGAGATTTGATGCTGCAAGTCTTGCTGCATCCTCTTTGAGAAGTTGAAGTTTTCTTAAACCTTCCTCAATCATGGTCTTGGAGGTCATATACCATGTTCCAATACCACCGAAGTACTCATCGGCAATCTTCTGAAGTCTTGCCTGATACATATTTGGTCTTATATAGAATGGGTTAATAGCAGGATCAGTTGAATAGGTCTTGTATTTCTCATAAATTTCAAATGGGAGATACATTTCTGCAACAAGTTCATCTACATTGGCTGCTAATTCAGGGGTATATCCTGCATCATCCAAGATAAATGCAATTGCTGCCTTTGCTGCTATTCTACCTTCTGCATGGGAACCTGATGAGAATTTGTGTCCAGAAGCTCCAACAATGTCACCAGCCATAAAAAGACCTTTGACTGTACTCATTCTGTTGTAACCCCAGAACCACTCAGCAGGTGCTCCAGGAATGTCTCCAGGTCCGCTTACCCAGAAGCCTGCGCAACCGGCATGTGAACCGAGGAGATAAGGCTCTGTTGGCATAATTTCTGATGAAACCTTATCTGGTTCTACATTATTGGCAGCCCAAAGTCCTGCCTGAGAAATACACATGTCAAGGAAGTCTTCCCATGCTTCAGCTTCAAGATGTTTAAGTCTCTTTGGATCCATCTGCTTTGCAAGTTCCTGCATTGCAGTGTGAGTATTCATAAGGATAGGACCTCTACCCTGTTTCATTGCTTGCATCATAAGATGGTTTCTGATAGCAGTTCCAAGAGCCTCTGCCCATTTTCCATATTTCTTTACAGCATCCTGGAATTCTGGTGTGTCTTTTGCACAGTAATCATTGCCAAGAGCATCGCTTGCTGTGGCTTTGAAGAATAGGAACCATGCGCCAACTGGTCCGTATCCGTCTTTAAATCTTGCAGGAACAAATCTGTTTTCCATCATTGTAAGCTCAGCTCCTACACTCATACCAAGATAGTATCCAGAACCAGAGTTCCATACTGGATACCAAGCTCTACCCTGTCCTTCACGGGTTGATCTTGGTCTGAATACATTAACAGCGCCACCTGATGCATTAAGAATAGCTTTTGCTTTAAATACATATACTTTATTCTCTCTTACGCTGAAACCAACAGCACCAGCTACTCTGTTTGAATCTTTAGCATCTTTAATTAATTTAACAATGAAAACTCTTTCAAAGTGATTTTGTGGAATATTGAGAGCTTTTCTATTGTATTCAAGGGCTGCCTTTCCAGCTTCAGCAACGATTACTTTATAGGATTCACCGTTTATCATTATCTGCCATTTACCAGAACGGCATGGGACTCCACCATCTTTAAGTTTTGGTTTACCCTGATCTCTTGCCTGAAAACCATCGAGTGACCAACCATCGTCACTCTTTTTCCAAATTGGAAGACCCCATTCCTCAAACATGTGAACGGAGTTGTCAACATGTCTTCCAAGGTCGTATACGAGGTCTTCTCTGATGATTCCCATAAGGTCTGCGCGGACATATCTTACATAATCCTCAACCTTATTCTCACCAATGTAAGTGTTAATAGCACTGAGACCCATTGCAACTGCACCGGAACGGTCAGTTGCTGCCTTATCAACCATTGTTACTTTTAAACCCTTTGGTGTTGCCCATCTGCATGCTTCAAATGCAGCACCACAAGCAGCCATTCCACCACCGATTATAAGCAAATCGGTATCAACTTCAACTACTTCTGGTTTCTGACAGTATGAAAATGTACAAGTCTCTTTTTCCATTTTAATACCTCCTTCTTTAATTTATTTTTTATTCTTTTCTGGCTTCATAGTTGAAGTAGCCAGGACCTTTAATCTTTGAATAATCAGGCTCAGGTAATCCCTCATAAATGTTATCAGCTTTCCAGTAACCTTCTGGAGTTAATCTTATTGGGAATTTGAATCTCTTAATTGAGCCGTTTCTAAACTTAACTGTCCACATAATGGCATCCTGACCTCTCATTGGAATAACACTTGCTCCAAGAGGGAAGAAATCTGCATAACCTCTGACCTCGATTGCCTGTTGTGGGCAAATCTTAACGCAGTTGTAGCATTCCCAGCACTGATCTGGCTCCTGATTATAGGCTTTCATTCTTTCTCTGTCCAGAGTCATAAGATCATGAGGACAGATGTACTGACAAGCTGTCTTGTCCTGGGCTTTACAGCCGTCACATTTTTCAACCATTACAAAACTTGGCATAGTTTAACCTCCTTTTTTTGTTTTATTATGCTGGTTTTTGTACTGGATTTTTCTGTAATTCCAGTACATCACTAATATCAATATCGGGAACTGGAAGCTCTCTATCTTCCTTTGCAACTTCATCCTTAATTGATGGAATTTCTGCTACAGCTGCTTCTATTACCTCTGGTCCTAAAGATTTCTTCTCTACAATTTTCTTAAAAACGAGCCTTTTGAACGCAGCTGGAGTCTCTTCAATGAATCCTCTTGCATCAAATCTTGCTTTTGTAAACTGGTCAATAACTTTCTGACCAAGGTCATCAGGAACCTCAATTACAAGCCTCCTTAAAGCACCTCCAAAAATCGGCTCTACTTTTTCCTCTAAGGGTGTACCCTTTAAAGCTGCCATCCTTTTGTCATCAATTACTACTCCGAAAAATTTAGCCATTATTCACCTCCTTTATTTTTTTAAGTGAGCTGGAAGTTCCATATGAGGGAGATCAACCTCTAATCTCTCCTCTCTCTCTTTTAGATACTTCTCATTATTAAATGGATATCCAAATTTCTGCCACCATTTTACAACAACTTTATAAACCTCTGGTCTGTAAATCTGTGGTGGTGGCATCAAACCTTCATTAAGAAGTCCTCTTATAAAGCTTCCAGAGTATCTTGAATATATGCCTTTATGGTTGCAGTTTTCAGAATATGCAAACTCTCCACATTTTGGACAATACCAGAACTCTGCAATATTCTGAGGTCTTATATAGAATCCTCCTGGGACCTCATTTGGTGGAGCATCAAATCCAAAGCTTGGAATTCCTTTTGACCAAAGAATCTGGGTTGCATAAATATCATAATATTCACCCAATGCTGCATGGTCTCTACCAAACATGTGGAATGAAATTCCCATGTTCTGTCTGATTACTGCATGAATCAGAGATTCTATTGGGTTTCCATATCTCATATCCCAGAGTGTGAATGTAACCATATGACGCTCTGGTTTAATATAGCCAGCGAGATGAACCATCTCATGAGCCTCTACAATTGCTTCATCAGGGAAGTCACCAATTCTTTTTGCACCGATTATTGCATTGACAACAATACCATCACATGGCTTGATATCTCCTATATAAGCTGCATTTTTCATTAATGCTTCATGCCCTGTATGGGGAACATTTCTTGTCTGGTGAGCAATAACTGTTGTCCACCCTCTTTTTTCAAATTCTTCTCTTGCTCTTTTTGGTGGATACCAGAATCTGTCAAAGGGTGGCCTTAATTTAGGTTCATTAATTATTGTGTATTTTCCAGCAAGAATTATTGGATTCAATGAACAGTAGATGTTATATCCAGTGTGTTTTTGATCAAAGGGAACCTTTACAACTTCAGGATTTTTATCCGGAGTTCCAAATGTCCTTACTGCAACATCACCTGGTGTAATCTCATATACTTCATCAATCTCAAGAATTGCAAAGGGTTCTCCTTTTAATCTTAAAAGAAGCCAGTCGCCTGCTCCTACTCCGAGTTTTTTAAAATCTTCCTCAGAAATATCAAAAAGAATTGGATAGGGGAATACCCACCCACTTAAGAGCCTTCTTTTTTCAAGGACACTTTCAAGTTCAGCCTTTGTCATTGAACCTTCAACAGGGCTAAAGAATCCATAACATACTGACATGATTTCTCTGTAAACATTTCTTACAGGATTGCCCTTAAAAAGGGTTGGCTTAATGTCATAAACTGCAGAGCATTTTTCCATCAATTTTCTTGCCATCTGTGGGTCACGGACAACCCTGTCAACAAGCTTTCCACCATGAGGCGGTGGTAGAGTTTTAATTCTTACTTCCGGCATACCTTCCCTCCTTTAATTTACTTTTTTTCTAAGATTGCACAGATACTATTAAATATCTCATCTATACTACCTGTGCCAGATACACTTTTAAGAATTCCTTTTTTGGAATAATAATCAATTAATGGTTCTGTTTGTGCCCTGTAAACATCAAGTCTTTTTTTGATTGTTTCTTCCTTGTCATCATCTCTCTGGAATAACTCCCCTCCGCATTTATCACATTTACCCTCTACTTTTGAAGGTGAGTAATAGACATTGTACATTTGACCACAGGACTTACATGTTCTTCTGCCTGTAAGTCTTTTCATCAAATCATCGAAGGGGACATCAAGATTTAATGCAATATCCAAAGGCATAATCATTTCAGCAAGCATCTTATCAAGAGCTTCAGCCTGAGCAACATTTCTTGGGAAACCGTCAAGAATAAAACCTTTTTTACAATCATCCTGAGAAAGTCTCTCTTTTACCATTCCAAGAACAACTGAATCTGGAACAAGTTCTCCCCTATCCATATATGACTTAGCTTCTTTACCAAGGGCTGTTCCTGCAGCAACTGCTGCTCTAAGAAGATCACCTGTGGATATCTGAGGGATACCATATTTTTCTACCAATCTTTTTGCCTGAGTTCCTTTACCAGCTCCCGGTGCACCTAAGAATACTAATCTCATTGAATCCTCCTTTCTGTATGCTAATTAAAAATCCTTTGGTTAATAATTTAACCTATTATTGAATAAAAAGCAACTTAAATTTTATAATTTTATAATAAGTTTTCTTTATAAATTGGTTTGCAATCTTACCAAAAATCCCTTTAATTTGTCAAGAGCCTCTTTTCTATGACTCAAATTATCTTTCTCATTAGATTCCATCTCAGCAAAAGTTCTCTGATAACCCTCCGGAATAAATACTGGATCATATCCAAATCCATTATTACCTCTTGGTTCAAAAGTAATTTTTCCATTTACATATCCCCAAAATAGATATTCCTGCCCATCAGGAAACACCAATGCAATACAGCATACAAAACGAGCTTTACGTCTTTCATCGGGAATTCCATTCATTTCTTTCAAAAGTTTCATTATGTTTTCTTCATCTGTAGCTTTATCTCCTGCGTATCTTGCTGATATTACACCAGGGGCACCATTTAATGCTTCTACCTCTAATCCTGAGTCATCGGAAAGGGATGGCAAGCCAGTTTGTTGACTTACATATCGAGCTTTTTTTAAAGCATTTTCATCAAATGTTTGTCCATCTTCTTCAACTTCTTCTAAATAAGGGAAATCATTGGCAGAGAGAAGTTCTATGTCGATACCTTCAAGAAGTCTTTTTAACTCTTCGATTTTTTTCTTATTTCTGGATGCTAAAACTATCTTCATATATTTGACAAAGCATTATTTTTTAAGTTATATTAAAAATGATCGCGGGGTGGAGCAGTCTGGTAGCTCGTCGGGCTCATAACCCGAAGGTCAGAGGTTCAAATCCTCTCCCCGCAACCAAATTAATCAAATAAAGCATCTACAAACTCTTTAGGATTAAACTCCTTTAAATCGTCAACGCCTTCTCCAATACCAATAAGCTTTATAGGTACGCCAATTTCTTTTTTTACTGCAAAGATTACACCTCCCTTTGCTGTACCATCAAGTTTTGTCATTACAATACCAGTAAGTCCGAGTGCCTCATTGAAAAGTGCTGCCTGCCTGATCGCATTTTGACCTGTTGTGGCATCTAAAATAAGCAAAGTCTCATGGGGTGACTCTGGAATAGACTTTTTCATAACTCTATTGATTTTTTTTAATTCTTCCATAAGAGGAAACTTAGTATGAAGTCTACCTGCTGTATCTACAATTACAATGTCTTTATTTTTTGATTTTGCATGCTCTAAGGCATCAAAAGCCACTGCAGCAGGATCTGCACCACTTTTATGTTTAATAAGGTCTGCTCCTACTCTATTTGCCCATATTTCAAGCTGTTCGATTGCAGCAGCTCTGAATGTGTCAGAAGCAGCAAAAACAACACTTTTACCTTCACTGACAAATTTGTGCCCTAATTTTCCAATAGTTGTTGTTTTCCCTACACCATTTACTCCAACAACAAGAATTACCGATGGTTTATTTGATAAATTTAACAATGTATTGTCTTCAAGGATTTTATAAAGTTCATCTCTTAAAAGAAGTTTTAAATCATTATAATCCTTAAGGGCACCCTCTTTAACTCTTTTTTTCAATAGTTCAGTGATTTGTTCTGTCGCTTTTATGCCTACATCAGAGGATATCAAAATCTCCTCAATTTCTTCTATTGTTGTTTCATCAATCTTCTTTCCAACAGGAACAATAGCTTCAATTTTTTCAATTATTGTCTGTTTAGTTTTTGTTAACTTTTCTTTAAGTTTGTCAAAAAAACCCATTAAGCTCTCCTAAATGTAACAATAAGCTGATCTTTCTGTTTAGTAAGATGATATCTAAGAGGATTCTTAAGTACAATTTTAACCAAAACTTTTTCCTTTTCTTCTTTTACAAAAATTTCTTTTATAAATTCTGACTCAAAATTTATAGCTCCTTCAGTTTTGTTTATAGCTGGAGATATTTCAATTAGAACTGTCATAGTTTTTTTGTCTTTGATTGTCTTGGGGAAATATCTGCCCGCTTTATCAATATTAGGTATGTTAAAAATAACTTGACACTCATTTTTTGACTCAATTTGGGTTATATTCTTTAGCTCTAAAAGATTAGATTTCCCCTTGACATCTTTTTTGGTTTTCTTTACCTCTTTTTTATGCTTTGTTTTTACTTTTTTCGTCTTTTCTTTATGAATATATTTAGACGGAATATCTTCTTGTTCAGTAGTAGCAATAATATCAAATTTTTCTGCTCTGTCATATGTCAAATCTACAATGGCTACTCCCTGATTAAATGCCGAAGGTGGGATAATATTCGGAGATAGATTTCCTGAACCTGTTGTTTTTAAAATCACATTCTTCCCGTATAAATTATAACTTGACATTATTTTATCAAGTTGATTATAGGCTACAATCTTTACTTTAAATCTTTGACCTGCTATGATTGTATCTGGAGCAAAAATTTCAAATCTCTTTACCTTTTGAGGTTGAATTTTAATAATGCTACTTTCACCCGTTATATTGGTATTTCCTGCAAGTTTTACTATAATCTTAATATCTTCTGGTATATTGTAGCGAAGAGTTATATTAGCTTTGCCATCTGAAAAAGCCTGTGATAGAAGTTCATAAGGGAAAATTTTAACTTTTCCTTTTGCTTCAATAATAACCTTTTCTTTTTTGGATGCAAAATCTTTTACAAAGTTATTGAATTTATCAAGGGCTATAATTGTTAAATCAAAGGATTCATCAACTACTGCTTCTTGTGGAGCATTTACTATAAAATAAGCTATTTCGCCATTTAAAACTTCAATTTTTCCGCTTTTACCATAGATATTTTTATTTAATAAAGATGCTTCCAAATAAAAATTCCCCATTTTATCCGTATAAAGTTTTATATCTACCGTGCAATTAAAAGGAGAAAATTGAAATTCTTTAATTTCGGGAGTTAAATCTCCCTTAAAAAATACATTAATCTCTTTAGGGTCATAATCACAAACTAAATTGCCATATTTATCGACTCCAAAAATTTGTATCATAAATTCCTTGCCTGCCCTAACTGAATCAGGATGTTTAATAAATAAAGCATTTATAGCATCAGTTATAAATTTAATTCTTTTTTCTAAAATAGGATAAGGACGATTGTTTTCATAGAGACTTACAACCACCTCCTCTGATTTTTCATTTCTTATATTGATAGACAACCCTGAAGAATTTATTTCATTAGATTTCACAATACTCGGATTTATTTGAGCATTACCTGTTGTTGATAATCTTAATTCTCTAACAAAATCTTTTGGCATATTTACTTTATTACCGAAAATATCTACCGCATAAAGAATTATTTTATGGTCTTTGCCTACTAAAAGTTTATCGGGAGCTTCAATTTGAAAATGGTCAAAAGTTCCTGGCTGAGCTATAATTTCTCCAAAACTCAAATTAGAAGAGGCTAAAAAGAATATAAAAAATAATGTCCAAAAATAAAATTTCCTTAAAAATTTATTATCCATCTCTCCCTCCTAATTAAAATTTCTATGTTTTCTATTTTTGCTTTATTCATAAAATTTATTGTATCCTATCATAATTGTTTATACAAAAAAGAGGCAAGTGCTTATTTATAATAAAACATAAAATTATATAATACAAAAATAAAAATGGTTAATAATCCGAGACATAGTAAAATTTTTTACAGAGTTTTAGCAAAATTTATAGATCTAATTGTCGTTTATAGCATATGGAAAATTTTTCCTGAATCTGGCTTATTTTTAGGTATTATTTATATATTAGTCAGTGACGGAATTTTTAAAGGAAAGAGTATAGGGAAATTTTTTTTGAATTTACAAGTGGTAAAATTAGGACAGAATACTCCTGCTAATTTTAGAGACTCAATTATAAGAAATTTATTATTTGCTTTTGCCCTTCTTTTATTTAAAATACCTCTCATTGGATGGGTTGCAGGGATTATAATTTTTATTTTTGAATTTATAATGATTGTTGGAGACTCAGAATCTAAGAGATTAGGTGACTACTTAGCAAATACTTCTGTAATAGAAGAATAGCAAAAAAATATTTTAAAATATTACCATGACCAAAACAAAGGAGGCAAAGAGTGTTTCTTCAAAAAATAATTGGTAAATTCTCAAATGATTTAGCCATTGATCTTGGTACAGCTAATACATTGGTTTATGTTAAAGACAAAGGTATTGTTTGCGATGAACCTTCTGTAGTAGTTATGCGAAGAGACAACAGAAAAGTTATTGCTGTTGGTACAGAAGCAAAAGAGATGATGGGCAAAACTCCAGCAAATATTATTACAATAAAACCTCTCAAAGATGGTGTAATAGCAGACTTCGATGCTACAGGAGAAATGCTTAAATATTTTATAAATAAAGCTCACAATAGAAAATGTTTTATTTCACCAAGAATTATCATTGGTGTCCCTTCAGGTATAACTCAGGTTGAACAAAGAGCTGTCAAAGATGCTGCTATTGCATCAGGAGCTCGGGAAGTATATCTAATAGAAGAACCTATGGCAGCAGCAATTGGTGTTGGATTACCTGTTGGAGAGCCCTCTGGTAATATGATTGTTGACATCGGTGGAGGTACAACAGATGTTGCAGTAATATCATTAGACGGAATTGTTTGTTCAAAGGCTGTAAAAGTTGGTGGAGATAAAATGGATGAGGCAATAATCTCCTACATAAAAAGAAAATATAGCCTAATGATTGGAGAAAGAACTGCTGAACTGATAAAAATAAATATTGGCAGTGCCTATCCTCTAAATTCAAATAAAACAATGGAAATAAAAGGAAGAGATTTAATAAGTGGAATTCCAAAGGCTATAACAATCACAGAAGATGAAATCAGAGAAGCACTTCATGAGCCAATTTCTCTCATTATAGAAACAATTAAAGTAACATTGGAAAATACTCCTCCAGAGCTTGCATCAGACATTGCTGACAGAGGGATTGTTTTAGCAGGCGGAGGTGCTTTATTAAAAGGACTTGATATTCTTATAAGAGAACATACTGGTGTTACTGTTGTAATTCCCGATGACCCTTTAAAGGCGGTTGTAATAGGCTGTGGTGCAATGCTTGAAAAGCTTGACTTATTAAGAAGAGTCTCTATTAATGTCAATTGATGCTAAAAAATTAACTATTTTCCTGTTAATTTTTATTCTTTTTGCTTCATTTTTTCTAATTAGTTATCAGGCAAAGGGAAAATTAACATTTTCGAAAATTCATTTTTCTCAAATTGCAGCTCCTCTAACTTATTTAAAGGGTTTATTCAGGGATTTTTCTTATTTAAAGGAAGAAAATACACAATTAAAAAAGCAACTTTATGAAATTTCTCTAATACATAAATCATATCAAGAGTTAATTAATGAAAATAAAAGACTTAAATCTTTTCTGGACTTAAAAGAAACTCGTAAAGATATAGTAACTATCGCAAAAGTAATATCTAAAGGATCCAATAAATTTATGAAAACTCTCTGGATTGACAAAGGAAGTAATCAGGGAGTTCAGAGAGAATTTCCAGTGATTACATTTAATGGTTTAGTGGGTAAAGTGATATCAGTTAACTCTAATTTTTCTGAAGTATTACTTCTTACTGATCCAAATTTTTCAGTAGCTGTAAGGATAGAAAGAACTCGCACAGAAGGAATACTTAGTGGAACAGGCAATGGATGCCTTTTAAAGTATATTCCCCTTGAAGAAGAAATTCTTTTAGGAGATAGAATTATAACTTCTGGATTAGATGATATTTTTCCAGAAGGCATATTAGTAGGTGCTGTAAAATCAACAACAAAAAAGGAAGGATTTTTTCAGAAAATAGATGTAATACCAATACAAAAAGAGCATAATATTGAAGAGGTTGCTGTAATAAAAAAGAGCATATGAAAAATTTTTTCAAATGGACAATAATCGTATTAATAACTTTTTTCTTCCAAGAATTGATAACTATTTATACAATAAGATTAAACTTTTCTATTTTATTAATTTATAAATTTGTCATTGAACACTTTTTTCCGAAGGAAGAACTACGAAATATTACACCATCTGAAGTATTACCTATGTTATTTTTTGTTTTAATTGGGCTTTTCGACGATTTAACACAGGGAATAATTGGTCCTGCAATAATATCTAAAACTATTGCTGGAATCTCTCTTGTTATTTTAACTAAACAGCTTTTCTTTCATTGGACAGAACAATTTAAGGGCTTGATTGTTTTTCTTTTAACATTATTAGATGAAACAATTTATAGCATTGTAATTATTTATTTTTTTAACTTACAGTTTGACAATCTTCTATTAATTAAAACAACTTTAATAAGGGCTTTATTTAATATTCCAATAGGTTTAATAATAAGCTGGAGAAAGCCGTGAATAATATCAAAAACAAACTTTATATGGGTTTAATATTTTTCATATTTTTTATTGTAGTCATTAGACTTTTTCATTTGCAGATAATTAAGGGCGAAGTATACAATAAACTTTCTGAACAAAACAGAGTAAGAACTATAAAAATTCCAGCACCAAGAGGAATTATTTACGACAGAAATGGAATACCTTTAGTTGAAAACATTCCTTCCTTTAGTGTTTCATTGTCACCAGAGTATACACAAAATATAGATATAAAAATTCTTAGTAAAATTTTAAATGTCCCTGAAGAAGAGATTGCAAATAAAATTAAAAAAAAATCCGAAAGTGTCTATATCCCTATAAGAATAAAAGAAAATTTAACGTTTAAAGAGGTTGCGATGCTTGAAGCACGAAAATCTGAAATTCCTGGATTACTCATAGAAATTGAAATAAAACGTCATTATGTTTATAAAGAAGCAACAGCCCATCTGATTGGTTATCTTGGGAAAATTACTGAGGAACATATAAAAAACAATCCATCCTTTAGAGAGTTTCCTCACTATTTTAAAGTTGGACAGGCTGGATTAGAGTATATATATGATGGCAAATTAAGAGGAATACCAGGAGAAAAAGTTGTTGAAGTAGACGCCCTTGGCAGAGAACTTCGTTTGATAAGAGAAATACCGCCCCAAAAAGGTGAAGATTTGTATTTAACCATGGATGCCTTTTTGCAAGAGGCTGCCTATGAAACACTCAAAAATTATGATGGCACCTTTATAGCAATTAAACCTGACAGCGGTGAAATTTTAGCATTGGTAAGTACTCCTTCCTTTGATTCAAATCTTTTTGTAGAAAGAATTGATCCTAAATACTGGACTGAATTAATAAATAATCCTAAAAAACCCTTATTAAACAAAGCTATTCAGGGATTATACCCACCTGGCTCTACCTTTAAGGTTATTACAGCCCTTGCAGGACTTGAAGAGGGATTGATAACTCCTGAACAGATTCTTACTATTTGCCGTGGAGGATTAAGTATTGGAAAATGGTTTTTTGCATGCTGGAAAAAAGAAGGTCACGGACCTGTCAACCTCAGAAAAGCTCTTGCAGAATCCTGTGATGTATACTTCTATGAGTTAGGTAGAATTCTTGGAATTAATAGAATATCTAAATATGCTAAAGCTCTTGGATTAGGAAGTCCAACAGGATTCGGTTTTGACGAAAAAAACGGATTAGTGCCCGATGAAGAATGGAAAATGAAAGTTTTAAAAACAAATTGGTTTCTTGGAGATACCTTTAATACTGCAATTGGACAGGGCTTTTTAAGAGTAACACCGCTTCAAATGGCTTTGGTAATGGCAACAATTGTAAATGGTGGTATAAAACATAAACCTACTATAATAAGAAATATGCAAACTAACTATGAAAGACTAAATTTAAATCAAAACAATTTAAATATCATTAAAGACGCACTAATAGCTGTTGTAAACGAACCTTCAGGAACAGCTGCCCAGGCTCGTTCAAACTTGATTAAATTTGGGGGGAAAACTGGAACTGTTCAAGTTGTAAGCAAAAAGGTAAAGGAAAAATTTTCTCATAAACATTTTGAACATCACGCATGGTTTATTGGCTTTGCACCAGTAGATACACCTGAAATTGCCTTCTCTGTCATTATAGAGCATGGTGGAAGCGGTGGAGCAGTTGCAGCTCCTGTAGCCAAAAATATACTTGAGGGATACATTTTAAAGAAGAGACAGCTAAATGTTGAAAATTGACAGAAGACTTATTGAAAATTTTGATTGGATAACTTTTATCACTGTAATTGTCATTTGTTTTATAGGAATTCTAACTATTTACTCTGCCACAAGACCGCCATTGGATGAGGGAGAACGTCCTCCCTTTTATATAAAACAAATAATCTGGCTAACTATTGCTATCATATTTCTTTTTATTTTTGTAAGCTTTGATTATACTAAATTGAAAAATTTCTGGATTATTTTTTATCTTTTTGGATTCTTTCTTTTGATTATTGTTTTGTTTTCAGGCAAAACAGCCATGGGAGCAAAAAGATGGATAAATCTTGGATTTTTTTCCTTTCAACCATCAGAAATTTTTAAAATAATTTTTGTCATTAGTTTATCTGCCTATTTATCCGATAAAAAATCACCTCTTACCATCTTTGAGAGTATTAAAATTTTAATTATTTTCGCTTTATTACCATTTATTTTGATTTTTAAGCAACCTGATTTAGGAACTGCTCTTATGATTGTTTTTATAACCTTTATAATGCTAATTTATAAAGGTATACCTACCCGATTATTAATTTTCTTCGTCTGTCTTGCTTTAGTGTCTGTTTTTTTCTTATGGGAAATTTTATGGGAGGGATTAAAAGAATATCAAAGGAATCGATTAACTGCTTTCATTGATCCTACTGTAGATCCTAAAGGAATTGGTTATAATATTGTCCAGTCAATGATTACAGTTGGCTCTGGACAATTTTTCGGTAAAGGTTTTTTAAGTGGAACTCAGGGCCCTCTAAAATTTTTACCTGAAAGACAAACTGATTTTATATTTCCTATATTTGCTGAAGAATGGGGATTTCTTGGTTGTCTTGTATTGTTGTCTTTATATTTAATATTCTTTGTAAGAATCTTTAAAGTTTCAACTATAGCAAAAGACTCCTTTGGCAATCTACTATCAATTGGATTTACTACAATATTTATCTTTTATTTTTTCATTAATATTGGAATGACTTTAGGAATTATGCCAGTAGTCGGAATCCCCCTACCCTTTATGAGTTATGGTGGTACAACCCTTCTGGCAAACTTTATAGGCATTGCATTAATAATAAATGTTAGAATGAGAAGATTTGAATTATTTTATCCATAAGGAGGCTATTATGAAAATAATTGAAGGAAAACTTCAAGCAAAAGGATTAAAATTTGGAATTGTTGTAAGCCGATTTAATGAATTTATTACCTCAAAACTTCTTGAAGGTGCAATTGATGCATTAATAAGACACGGAGCTAATGAAGAAGACATAGAAATTTTTTGGGTTCCTGGTTCTTTTGAAATTCCATTGGTAGCTAAAAAATTAGCTCTATCAAGTAATTACAATGCAATTATATGTCTTGGCACTTTAGTAAGAGGAGCTACACCACATTTTGACTACATTGCAGCTGAAGTTTCAAAAGGAATTGCTCTTGTTAGTCTTGAAACAGGAATTCCTGTTTCCTTCGGAGTTATAACAACAGAAAATATAGAACAAGCCATTGAAAGAGCAGGCTCAAAATCTGGTAATAAAGGGTGGGATGCTGCTATGGCAGCTATTGAAATGGCAAGAGTTATTGAGCAAATATAAGAAAATGATTTAAAAATGAGATTAAAATGAAAAGAAGGAAAGCAAGAGAATATATTCTTAAATTTTTATATGCCTGGGAAATTAACAATTACTGTAAAAAAAACTCCTTTTATAATGTAATTCACAATGAATTAGAAAATTTTTGGGATAGTTGCGGAGAGGAAGACAAAGGCATAAAATCTTTTACTAATGAGATTATTGAAGGAACTTTAGAAAATTTAGAAAACATCGACACTCTAATAAAAAAATATGCTAAAAAATGGAATGTTGAGAGAATTCTACCAATTGATAAAAATATTTTAAGATTTGCAATTTATGAAATACTTTACAGACCTGATATACCTTTTCAGGTTTCTATAAATGAAGCATTAGAGATAGCTAAAAAATATTCAACAAAAGAAAGTGTAGCTTTTATAAATGGAATTTTAGATAAAGTAGCTAAACAAGAAACAAAACTTCGCACAGCTGAAACTAATGGCTTGGAAAATTAATTAAAGTTTAAATGATTGAATTTATTATTACATTCTGTACATAAAAAATTTTTTACAAACATTTTTTTCAAATTCTTATAACGTAGACTTAACCAACGGAATCGGCACTTTCCTTATTCTTTTCTACCCTGCTTACTTTTACATATATTACTACTTTAGCTGTTTTAATTGACTGAAAATATTCCTCTGTATTTGCTCTAATAGCTCTATCGTGCTATTTTACTGACCTTTCCAGAAAACCTAAGCCTTCTATTACAAAAAAATTCTCTATGCAAAAAAGCATTGAAATTTTATTTTACTTAATGATATTTTATTTTATGTTCTCTCATGTCAGCATTCTTTTTACAGAAAATTTCTTCTCCGTAGTAGTAATTTATTATATTCTACCCCCCCCCCGAAAAAATCTTATAAATCAATATTTTATAAAAAAAATATATAAAATTAACCAGAATAAGGTAAAAATATGTTAGATGCTTTAAATAAATCGATAGAAATATACAGAATTATTGTTGAAAATGCTGGAGAAGGTATTGTAATTGCTCAGGATGATAAAATTCTTTTTGTAAATCCTAAAATGCTTGAAATATCCGGATATACACTTGAAGAAGCGCTGTCAAAACCTTTTTTAGAATTTCTGTATCCTCATGACATTTCTGAAACAATGGATTTATATACAAGAATGATTAGAGGAGAAAAAGACTTACCTAAAAGACATCAATTAAGAATTATTCATAAAAAGGGATATCCTGTATGGATTGAGACTACAACGGTTCCAATAAATTGGCAGGGAAGAACAGCCACGCTGAATTTTATACGAGATATTACAGAAATTAAAAAAGCTGAAGAGGAAAAACAAAAACTTCAGGAAAAGCTAATTCAGTTTCATAAAATGGAAACAATTGGCAGATTTATAGCAGGTATTGTACATGATTTAAATAACATACTTACACCAATTAAAGGATTTACTCAGCTTTCAATTGCAAAAATAGGTGAAGATGATCCTGTTAATGAATATCTTAAAATCATATTTTCATCAGTTGAAAAAGCTGAAGAATTTATAAAACAACTACTTACATTCTACAAAAAACAATCTCCCAAGACGGAAGTATTAAATGTTAATGAATTAATTGAACATATTGAGGATATTCTTAAAAGACTACTTGGTGAAGACATTTTGCTTGTGAAAAAACTATCCCCAGACCTTGGAGCTATAGAGGCTGATTCTTCACAAATCATTCAAGTTATTTTGAATATCGCCGCAAATGCTAAAGATGCTATGCCTTTCGGAGGTAAATTCACTATCGAAACTTCTAATGTGGAAATTAATGATGACTATCTGAATAAATATAACAGTTTGAAAAAAGGAAATTATATCGCAATTTCTTTTACTGATTCGGGTGTTGGAATACCTCAAAATTTTATAGATAAAATATTTGAACCGTTATTTACTACTAAAGAATACTCAACAGGATTAGGATTATCAACCGTATATTATATAGTCAAAAAACATAAAGGAAGTATTACAGTGAATAGTGAAAAAGACAGGGGAACAACTTTTATAGTTTATCTTCCAAGAGTTGATAAAAAGATAGAAAAAGTATTCATTGAAAAAAAAGATAAAATTTATACAGGAAATGAAACAGTTCTTGTTATAGATGATGACGAAAATGTAAGAAAACTTGTAATTGAAATCTTAAAAAAACTCGGATATAAAACACTGGAGGCAGTCACAACAGATATGGCTTTATTAATGTCTCAATTTTACAATAAAACTATACATCTTGTTATATCAGATATAGTTTTGCCTGGAATAGGAGTTTCTAAGTTAATAAGAAAAATCAAAAATTGTAGACCAAATATTAAGGTCCTATATATGTCTGCCTTACCAGTAAATACTCTTAAAAAATATGGGATTGATGAAAATTCCTATAATTTTATTCAAAAACCTTTTAGTATTGAACTTTTATCAAAGAAATTAAGAGAAGTCCTTGATAAATAACTTTTTCATGCTCAGCTTAACAGAAATGGATGTTTAGTTTTATCCAAAATTCTCGATATAATTTTCATATAAAATTGCAAAATAAAGTGATTGATTTTATTACACAGAAAGTTTAAAATTTAATTGATGAAAGTTCTTAATGTAAGAAAATCTATTGAAGAATTAAAATCTGAGGAGTTTGTAATTGGTTCTGAACTGACAGGCTCCCATGCCTGTTACATGATTTATGGAGTTTTAAGATATAAAGAAAAAGATAGATTAATAAAACCTGGGAAAGGTCATGAAGAGATAGTCTTTATTTTAAAAGGTTCTGTAAAAGTTACAGGAGAATACAACGGAATCCTATATGAAGGAGACGCATTTCATATTGTAGAGGAAGAAAGCTGTTTATTAGAAAACATATCTGATTCAGAGGTAATCTACATCATTGCCGGGGGACATACTGAAAAAGGGCACAAACATTAATAAAAACAATTAAATGAAAACTGTTTTACTTACAGGAGCAACAGGTTTTGTAGGAAGAAGACTTCTTTATAATCTTCTAAATGAAAGCATAAAAATCAAATTATTAGTTCGTAATAAAAATAAACTTGAAAACTATATTCTACAAAGATGCCAAGTTTACGAAGGAGATACCTTTAATATTCCAGTCCTACAGGAAGCCCTTAAAGGGGTTGATGTTGCTGTATATTTAATTCATATGATGGGTAAAGATGAAAATTATCTTGAGCTGGAGAAACAAAGTGCTGAAAATTTTAGGGTATGCTGTGAAAGAAACAAAGTTAAACAAATAATCTACCTTGGTGGATTAGGTGAATTCAAGGATGCAAGCACGCATTTAAAAAGCAGATTTCTTACAGGGAAAATTCTGAGTGAAAAACCAGAAAATGTAAGTGTAGCCTGGTTTAGAGCTGGCGTTATTATTGGTTCTGGTTCTGCAAGTTTTGAAATAATAAGAAATCTTGTGGAAAAACTCCCTTTAATGATAACTCCAAAATGGGTTAATACTGAAACATGTCCAATTTATATAGATGATGTAATTGAATATCTTAAGTCAGCAATCTTTCATGAAATACCAATACATTCAATGATAGACATAGGAATGTCTCCGATGACCTTTAAAGAAATGTTAATTGAAACTGCTCAAGTTATGGGATTAAAAAGAATTATCATCGGGGTACCTGTTCTTTCACCAAGACTTTCCTCATATTGGCTTGTTCTTTTTACTCCAGTAAATTATAAATTGGCAAAAGAATTAGTTTTAGGATTAAAAACAAAAACAGTAAAAATTAACGATTATGCTGAAAGATATTTCCCACATATAAAAATAACGCCTTTTAAAGAAGCTGTTAAAAAAGCCATGGAAGAGATTGAAAAAAATCAAGTTTTAAGCAGTTGGTGTGACAGTTCAAAAGGCTTAGAATGTGATGTACCTAAAATCCCCGAGATTTCAAAGGCTGTATACAGGGACACATACATCAGACAGATTAAAAAAACAGACTCTTCAAAAATATTTGATGTATGTAAAAATCTTGGAGGACAAAAAGGATGGTATGCACTGAATTTTTTATGGGGAATAAGAGGACTGATTGATAAAATATTCGGAGGTTACGGAATAAACAGAGGCAGAAGACAATCAGAAGAAATTAGAATAGGCGATGTTATAGATTTCTGGAAGGTGATTGATCTTATAGAGGGTAAAAGACTTCTTCTTGAAGCTCAAATGAAGCTCCCAGGCAAAGCATGGCTTGAATTTTTAATTGATGGTGAAATCTTTACTCAAACTGCCTACTTTTATCCTAAAGGACTGCTTGGAAGGGTTTACTGGTATTGCTTTTTACCCTTTCACAAATTAATTTTTAGAATGATGATTGATAAAATAATAGAGGAAGCTAAATAATAACTCTTTTTTACAAACAATAAATTTAGCATATTCATAAAAAAAATGCCTGGCAGCAACCTACTTTCCCATGACCTCGCGGTCATAGTATCATCGGCCCTGGAGGACTTAACTTCCGTGTTCGGAATGGGAACGGGTTTTTCCCCTCCGGTATAGCCACCAGACATTTTTATGATAACATACTATGGTTAATTAATGTCAAGTATTGTTTGCAAGTTAGTGTAAAAATTTTATGTGCCAAATTAATATATTAAAGTTGAAAAAACAAAAAAAGGCAAAAACCTTATAGATAAAAAATTGAGTAAAACTTTACTAAATTCTTAAATTTATGTTAAATTTTAAAGTTAATCTTATATTAAGAAAGGTGGTGAAAAAATGGGGATTTCTACTGAAAGAAAAAGAGAAATAATTGAAAGCTTTAAAACACATCCTACCGATACAGGTTCTCCAGAAGTTCAAATTGCTCTTATTACAGAGAGAATTTCCTATTTAACCGAACATTTCAAGGTCCACAAGAAAGACCATCACTCAAGAAGGGGTTTATTAAAATTAGTTGCTCAAAGAAGAAAGCTTTTAAACTATTTAAAGAAAATTGATAAAGGCAGATATAACAAAATTCTGGAAACACTTAATCTCAGAAAATAAACTATAAGAGGTAGGATGTGGAAGTAGAAATTGAACTAAAAGGAAAAAATCTTATATTAGAAACAGGATTCATAGCAAAACAATCAGATGGTTCAGTATTAGTAAAATATGGTGATACTTATGTTTTATGTACAGTAGTTTCAGAAAAAAATCCAAAGGAAAATTTAGATTTTGTTCCGTTAACTGTAGACTATCAGGAAAAAGCCTATTCGGCAGGTAAAATTCCCGGTGGCTTCTTTAAGAGAGAAGGAAAACCAACAGATAGAGAAGTTCTTGTTTCTCGTCTAATTGACCGACCAATAAGACCTCTTTTTCCTAAAGGTTTTAATTATGAAACTCAAGCAATAGCTTCTGTGCTTTCTTATGGTGATGAAAATATTGCAGATATTTTAAGCATCATAGGAGTATCTGCCGCTTTAACTATTTCTAATATTCCCTTTGAAGGACCTGTTGGTGCAGTTAGAGTTGGAAGAATTGATGGAAATTTTGTATTAAATCCTGATAATGAAGAAATTGAAAAAAGTGATCTTAACTTTGTTGTAGCAGGAACAGAAAAAGCTGTAACCATGGTTGAAGGCGGCGGGAATGAGATATCTGAAGAAACCCTTACAGAGGCTCTCAAGTTTGCCCATGAATACATCAAAAAAACAGTTCAACTTCAATTAGAACTAAAGCATATTGCGGGGAAACAAAAAAGAGTTTTAACTTCAATTGAAGATAATAACCAATTAAAAGACTTAATATTAAAGATTGTAGCAGACAGATTGGAATCAGCCTTAATTGTAAATGGTAAACAGGAACGTCAGAGGGCTCTTAATGAGCTACTAAATGAGGTAGTTGTAACTATCAACAAAGAAGAGATAAGAAAAGAAATAACTGCAGACCCAACAAAAGATTTAACTTCAGAAATAATAAAATATTTTGATGAAATTCTGAAAAATACAATTCGTAGTAATATCATTGAAAAAGGATTAAGAGTAGATGGAAGGAAACCCGAAGATATAAGAGAAATCTATTGTAAGGTTGGTATACTTCCAAGAGTGCATGGTTCAGCTGTTTTTACCAGAGGTGAAACTCAGGCACTTGTTGCAACAACACTTGGCACCTCAGAAGACGAACAAAAGATAGATTCTCTTGAAGGAGAAGCCTTTAAAACTTTCATGCTCCATTATAATTTTTTACCCTTCAGTGTTGGCGAGGTTAAACCCCTTAGGGGTCCTGGCAGAAGAGAAATAGGTCATGGCTATTTGGCTGAAAGAGCTTTAACCTATGTTATTCCATCTAAGGAAGAATTTCCATATACAATAAGAGTTGTATCAGACATACTTGAGTCAAATGGTTCATCATCAATGGCTACAGTTTGTGGGGCTACTTTATCTCTAATGGATGCAGGAGTACCGATAAAGTCACCTGTTGCAGGAGTTGCCATGGGATTAATTCAAGAAAAAGACAAAACGGTAATTCTTACTGATATTCTTGGCATGGAAGACCATTATGGTGATATGGATTTTAAAGTTGCAGGTACTTCAAAGGGTATAACAGCCTTTCAAATGGATGTAAAAATATCAGGAATTAGTTATGATTTATTTCAGCTCGCTCTTGAGCAGGCAAGGTTAGCAAGGCTAAAAATTCTTGAAAAGATGCTTGAAGTAATATCTGAACCAAGAAAAGAGCTTTCACCTTTTGCACCAAGAATTTATAAATTATCAGTAAAACCTGAAAAAATAAGAGACATTATTGGTGTTGGAGGCAAGGTTATCAAAGGAATCATAGAAGAAACAGGAGTTAAAATAGACATTCAAGACAAAGAAGGTATTGTAAAAATAGCATCTACAAATGAGGCTTCTGCAAAAAGGGCAATTGAGATAATTAAGGGAATTACGCAAGAAGCAGAAGTTGGGAAAATTTATATGGGAAAAGTAACGAGAATTGTTGATTTTGGTGCTTTTATTGAAATTTTTCCAGGAGTAGAAGGGCTTCTTCATATTTCTCAGATAGCAGACAAAAGAATTCAAAAAATATCCGATGTTTTGAAAATCGGAGAGCAAGTCCCTGTTAAAGTCCTTGAAATTGACGAACTTGGAAGACCTCGTTTAAGCAGAAAAGAAGCTCTTAAAGAAATTTAAGGAAGAAACTATATAAAATAGTCAATGCCCAAAAAAATCTATCTTTCCTCTGGAATTCCTGTAATACTACAAAAAATGGACAAATTCCAGTCTTTTGTCTTGGGAATTTGGATTAAACATGGTTCTCGACATGACCCTGCAGAAAAAAATGGTTTATCCCACTTTATTGAACACTTATTTTTTCAGGGAACGAAAAAAAGAGATGCTAAAACAATATCTTATGAAATAGATTCCTTAGGGGGAGATATAAACGCCTTTACAACAAGAGAATTTACATCTATATATGTAAAGGGATTAAAAAAGCAAATATCAAGATACTTGGATTTACTTTGTGATTTATATTCGAACCCTCTTTTTCCTGAACAAGAGATAGAAAAAGAACGTTCAGTTATTCTCGATGAAATCAGAATGGTTAATGATACTCCTGAAGAATTTGCCCATGATATTTTTATGGAAAACGCCTTTCAAAATAGTCTTGGGCTCCCTATTTTAGGAAAAGAGAATACTGTAAGTAATATTACAAGAGAAGATATAATTGACTGTTTTAAAAATTATTATGGTGTAGGGAATAGTCTAATATTTTGTGCAGGAAATTTTGATGAAAATGAATTAACGAATTTTCTTGAAAAAAATATAAAAAAAAGAAAATCAAAACCTGTTTTTTTTGATAATCCTGCAAAATTTTCACCAGGCATCAAAGTTTATGAAAAAGAGCTACATGAAGTTCATCTTTGTTTAGGATTCGAAACTGTTCCTTTTAGACATGAAAATAGACTACCTCTTACATTGCTAAATTGTATTGTTGGAGGAAGTGTAAGTTCCAGACTTTTTCAAGAGATTAGAGAAAAAAGAGGGCTGGCTTACAATATTTATTCCTTTGTTTCCTTTTATTCTGATACCGGTGTATTTGGCATATACACAGCATGTGAGTATAAGAAAATAAACAAAGTCATAAAAGTTATAATGGATATATTAAAAAAACTTCCTGATAATTTGAAAGAAGAAGAAATAGATAGAGCAAAGACACAGATAATCTCACAAATTATATATTCCTCTGAATCTCCATCTTCTGTAATGCAAACTCTTGCATATAATGAAATATACTTGGGCGGCGTTTATAAAGTAAAGGAACAAATATCCCAGATTAAGAAAATTAAATTTGAAGATATCAGAAAAGTAGCACATTATTTAAGAAAGGATAGTTTTAATCTTACTGTATTCGGTCCTATTAAAAAGGATCAGCTTAATATCTAAAATGTTTTCCTTTACCGCGCCATTTTGGCATCATATTATGGTCTTCTCTTAGTTGATATATCTTTCCATTTTGTATGTTATGAATTGATCTTGCGATAATAAAAAGTTCACCTTTTTTTGAAAAAAACTTTGAGCCATGAACAACCACTTCATCTCCGAGCTTAAAATCTATTCTTTCCTGTATGATATACCATCCTGGTGCTGTAATAACATTATAAATCTTTTCATTCTTTATAATTCCAATAACAACAGGTACTTTTCCTTTGTCGATAACTTCGACAATTTTTCCTTTTATAGAAATTTCTGTATTTGGGTCATAGGATTCATGCCATTCTTGAGCAGATACAACTGCATCTATGATTATTAAATAAATCATTATCAATATACTCAATTTCATTTTGTTAATCCTTAAAAAGGGGGCTACTGCCCCCTTAATTTTTACCATCCGCAGATTCTTCTGATATTTAATCCTCTTTTTCCACCTGGAGCATAAGGAAGTCCCATTTCATAAGCTTTCTTGTGCATATCAACTCTAAGAGATGCCCTTTCCTGCTCTTTTTGTTTTATAGCATTCCAGTCAGGATTTGGCTGTGCCCATAATGTTAGAAGTTCGCCTCTTAACTGTAAATCTTTCTGATAGAGAGGTTGAACTTCTTTACAATACTGCTGTGCTTTAGCTGGATCAACTCCTATTGGATACTGTGGGCCCATTCCTTTCTGTGCAAAAGATACACCTACAAATACTGCAATTACTAATACCACCGAAATCATACTAAATAACCTCTTCATAACTCAAACCTCCTTTTTGTTAATCCCTTGCAAAGCAAGGATAAAATTAATTCAATCAATTTTAACATCCCCTGTTATACTTTTGCATCATCATTCCACAACCTTAGGGTAGTCCATATTCCTGAGCTTTCTTCTGCATTTCAGTTCTTAGCTGAACCATTTCCTGCTGTTTCTTTGTTATAACATTCCAGTCGCGATTTGGTTGTCCATAAAGCTGTGCAAGTTCTCCTCTAAGCTGAAGTTGTTTTTGCCTCAACGGTAAAGTATCATTGTAGAACTTCTGTGCTTTTTGAGGGTCTACATTGTTGTAGGCTGGACATGCATAGCCTCCACCATATCCAGATCCGCCACCTCTCCATGCGTAGGCTGCGCCACCAATTATTGCAAGAGCAAACAGAGCAGTAACGGCTATAATAAATATCTTTTTCATTTTTTCTCACCTCCTTTTTGTTTTCTCTGCATCTATACATTCAATTATCATTCCAAAACTAAAAAAACTTTATTTTTTATTATGTTGATGATTAAAAGACTAATAAAGGAAGGCTCTAATTTTGCAAAAATTACATTCCTATTTGCAATATTTGCAAAGTTCGTTGGTTATATATGCAAAATCTTTAATTGTGAATTCCTCTGCTCTTTTCATAGGATCTATGCCGATTTTTAATAGAATTTCCTTTGGTTGATTAATAATCGATTTTAATGAATTAGATATAATTTTTCTGCGCTGACCGAAGGCTGATTTAATAATTTTAAAAAAAAGTCTCTCATCTTCTAATTCTACTGCGGGAGCTTTTCTTCTGTCTATTTTTATTACTGCTGACTCAACTTTAGGAGGAGGAGTAAAAAATTTCGGAGGTATATAGAATTTTATTTCAGCAGTTGTATAATATTGCGCAATGATGCTAAGAGCGGAATATGCCTTTGAGTTAGATTTTGCAACAAGTCTCTGTGCTACTTCTTTTTGTATTGTCAAAGTCATTGAAATAAGATTTTTTACTTCGATTAGTCTAAAAATTATTGGTTTCGTTATATAATAGGGAATGTTTGCCACGACCTTAAATGTTCCAATCTCTTCAAAGGGAAAATTAAAGACATCCTGATTAACTAATTTCAAATTTTCTCTATGAACAAATCTCTCCTCTAAAATTTTAAAAAGAGAAGGATCTATCTCTATGGCAATTACTTCTTTTGTAGTTTTAATTAATAGCTCCGTTAAATCTCCCATTCCTGCACCAATCTCAACTACCTTATCTTGAGGACCAATTTCTGCAGCACTTACAATTTTTTGAAGAATCTCTTTATTTTTTAAAAAATGTTGCCCTAATTTTTTACCCATTTATTAGTTTTAACTTTTCTATTTTGATTTTTAAATTTCTGCTTTTGTAATAAACTATAATTTGCGACGGCATTATTAAAGTGGTTTTATCATGGGTTTGAAACTCCTTAAAATCTTCATAGACAATAAAAATTTTCTGATTCTCAAAGGTAAAAGTCTGACTCACAGGTATAAACCCATTTTTTGTTAAGACAATTTCTCTATCACTTTCTCTTAAAATAAAGTTTTTTTCATTTTCAATTACTTCAAAATCGCCATTCCACCACATAAAACCTCTTTTTATACCTGTTAGGATTTGCATTATTTTGTCTCTTTCCATAGGCAAGTTCGACGAAAATTCACCTTCCTTTTCGTATATTTCACCGACAGTAAAGCCCATATAATAAACACGAAGAAGGGTTTCATTTTTATAGATTTTAAGGGAGGCATCTGCACTGAAAAGACTTCCCTTGCTTTCATACTCAATAGTTAATGAACTTTCGAGGCTTTGATAATTTTGCATCTTCCTTATAAAATCTTGAATATTCTCTGCATAAAACTCCTTTAATACCTGAGGTTTCTTTTCAGCACAGCCTGAAATTATAATTATAATTAGACTAACTAATAATACTTTCAAGAAGTTCATTTATTGATCTTACTCCCTTTATGGTTAATCCATAATTTTCTTTAAGCCTTTCAAAATTGCTCTTAGGAATAATTGCGCTTTTCATACCTATTCGGGATGCTTCCTTTAATCTTACCTCAGTTTGAGATATTGCCCGTACCTCTCCGCTTAACCCAACTTCACCAAAGATAACAGTTCCTTCAGGAAGGGAAGTATCTCTAAAAGATGAAACTATTGATGAGATTATTGCTAAATCAGATGAAGGTTCAGTTATTCTCAGTCCTCCCACTACATTCACAAAAATATCAGCCCCTGCAAGGTTTATCCTTCCACGCTTTTCAAGAACAGCAACAAGCAGATTAACTCTTTGATAATCAACTCCAATAAAGTTTCTTCTTGGAATACCAAAATTTGAAGGTGCAACAAGTGCCTGTATTTCTGTTAAAATTGCTCTCGTTCCTTCAATAGTTGCTGTTATTGCCGAACCACTTGACGATTCATGTTCAGAAAGAAAAATTAAAGAAGGGTTTTCAACCTCTACAAGACCTTCTGAGGTCATTTCAAAGACTCCTATTTCATTAGTTGGACCAAATCTGTTTTTTACACTTCTAAGGATTCTATAAGCATAACCTCGGTCTCCTTCAAAATAAAGAACCGTATCCACCAAATGTTCAAGCACGCGGGGACCTGCTATTGCTCCTTCTTTAGTTACATGACCAATTAAAAAGACAGGAACACCAGTACTTTTTGCAAAACCCATAAACTTCGTTGCAGACTCTCTGATCTGACTAACAGAGCCAGGCGCTGAAAGAGATTCTTCTGTATAGACAGTCTGAATTGAGTCAATAATTAACACAGCTGGACTTTCCTCCTTAGCACAATCAATAATTTTTTCAACAAGTATTTCACTTAAAAGTAAAATTCTATCTGAGCTTATTCCAAGTCTTTCTGCTCTTAATTTTATTTGAGTAAGGGATTCTTCTGCAGAAACATAAAGGACATTGCCAAACTGTTTCGCAAGATTATTAGAGGCTTGTAGTAAAATGGTTGATTTTCCAATACCAGGGTCTCCTCCAATCAAGATAAGTGAACCTTTTACGATACCACCACCAAGAACTCTGTCGAATTCGTTAATTCCTGTCAGAAGTCTTGTAGAAGTTGTAAGTTCAACTAAATTTATTGGTATAGGATTAACTGACTCAGATAAAATTTTGGTTTCACTCTTTTTATCCTCAATTACTTCCTCAGTAAGGCTATTCCATGTACCACAGTCTGGACAGCGACCAATCCATTTAGGTGAAATATAGCCACAACTTTGGCACTGGAAAATTCTTTTTAATTTTGCCTTCATGGATTAATGATAATTTATTTTGAATAATTTTTACAAAAAATTGATATAATAAAATCAGAGCATGAAGCTCTAAAAAACCTCATGAAGAGGTTTAAATCCCTATGAAGGGGAGGTGTATTATGATTAAAAAGGTCTCTGGTAAGGCAATGCCTACATGCAAATGCAAGAGTTCTTGTTAACTCTTAAAGAGAGGGGGTAATCCTCCCTCTCTTTTCAATTTCTCTCCCTTTACTTGTTAAATCTGTAACCAGTATGTCATAATAATTCATGTTAAGAACTTTTATTGTATTTTTTCTTTTTTTGTTTATACCATCTTTGACCTTTGCAATAGAGGAAAATCCTTATTTTAATTTTATAGCAGGATATTATAGTAGTATAACCGCCAATTTGAATTCTGCCATTTATTATTATGAAAAAGCATTAAAAGAAGACCCGTCATCTAATTTTTTAAAAATAATTCTTGCAGATGCCTATTTAAAAACAAATAATTTAGAACAAGCAAAAAAATATATTGAAACCGTTTTAAAGGACTTACCAGATAATTTGGAAGCCTTAAAAGTACTTGCTTCAATTTATGTTAAAGAAAGACAGATTAATGATGCCATATCAGTATATGAAAAAATTCTTGAGAAATCATCAAATAAAATAGAAATTCTTGCAAAAATTGGAAATCTTTATCTCTCCGTAGGCATGGTAGATAAGGCAATTATTACATTTAGAAAAATTTTAGATGAAGACAACGAAAATATAATGGCACTTCACTTTCTTGGTATGATTTATATCGAAAGTAAAGAATTTAATTTAGCCAAGGAGATGTTTAAAAAAATATCACAAATAAATCCAGATTATGAACCCGCATACACTAATCTCGGAGCTATTTCGGAATTGGAAGGGAATCTCAAAGAAGCTGAAAACTATTTTAAAAAAGTATTAAATCTTAATCCAGAAAATCTCTTTGCAAGAGAAAGGCTTATTAACCTCTACCTTACAAAAAAATCCTATAAAGAAGCTATTGAAGAGCTTGAACATTTAAAAGAACGAAAATCTGAGTCAGAACAGCTTCATGAAAAACTTGCTCTTCTTTATCTTCAAACAAAGCAGTATGATAAAGCCACTGAAGAGATTTCCTATTTACTTTCAAAGCGTCCTAATGATTTAAATCTGATGTATTATCTCTCACTTATTTATATTGACACAAAAAAATACCCAGAGGCAGAAAATCTATTAAAAAAAATTATTTCCATTAACCCAAAACAGGTTAATGCTTTTGTAAATTTAGCAATGGTATATGCAAAACAGAAAAAACTTAAAGAAGCATTAAACATATATGATGAGATACTTCAATTCTCTGATGATTTGCCAGATATATATATTTACGCTATTGAGGTAGCTTTAGATTTAAAAGATTATCAGAAAGCAAAAAAATACACTGAAAAAGCTTTAGAAAAATTTTCTGATAATTTAGATATAAATTTTTTGGCAGGAATTGTTTTTGATAAACTCGGACAGTTTTCTGCAACAGAGAAATTTATGAAAAAAGTTATATCCATCAAATCTGATCACGCAGAAGCCCTTAATTACCTTGGATACAGCTATGCAGAAAGAGGGATTAATCTTCAGGAAGCTTTATCATTGATTGAAAAAGCAGTTAATTTAAAACCTAATAATGGTTATTATCTTGATAGTCTTGGGTGGGTTTATTTCAAACTTGGAGATAAACAAAAAGCCCTCAATTATCTAATAGAAGCGATAAAATATGTTAACGATGATCCTGTTATTTTTGAACACCTTGGGGATGTATATAAAGAACTTGGACAGTATAAAAATGCTTTAGAGGCATGGCAGAAATCTCTCCTTTATCATGAAAAAGAAGAAGGACTTAAGGAAAGAGTAGAAAATAAAATAAAAGAGATTATCCCCTATATTAAAAATTAATGTTTACTATTTTAGCACCTGCAAAGATAAACTGGGCATTATCTGTTATAAGAAAAAGAAGTGATGGATATCACGATATATTGTCCATTGTTCAAGCAATAGACTTATATGATTATTTAGCTTTTGAAGAATCTGACAATATTGAAATTCAAACAAACTCAACCATAAGAATGGAAAATAATCTTGTTTATAAGGCTATTATAGCCTTAAAGAATTTTACTGGAATAAAAAAAGGAATAAGGGTTACCTTAAAAAAGGAGATCCCAATTGGTGGTGGATTAGGTGGAGGAAGTTCAGATGCGGCATCTACCCTAAAAGCATTAAATGAATTTTGGCGATTGAAACTTTCTTTAGAAAATCTAATCCAAATCGGAGCATCTATCGGAAGCGATATACCTTTCTTTTTAAATCTTCCTATTTGCATCATAGAAGGACGCGGAGAGATAGTAAAACCACTAAAAATTGACAAAACATATACTCTCCTATTAGTCAAGCCATCTTTTGGTATATCAACAAAATGGGCATATGAATCTTTAAATTTAAAAACTCAATTGACAGAAAATTATGAAAAGATAAATAATAATATTTGGCAATTATATCAAAACCTTAAAAAAGGAGATATTGAAAATCTTTATCTTTGGAATGATTTAGAGGTTGTAGTTTCTAAGCAATATCCTGAAATAGAAATGATAAAAAAAATGTTGATTAAAGCTGGTGCAAAGGCAAGTTTAATGAGTGGAAGCGGTGCTACATTATTTGGACTGTTTAATGATGAAAAAGAGGCATTGGAAGCATCAGAGTTTTTTAAGGGATATTGGGTTAAAGTTGTAAAAACTCTGGCTTCATAATGGGGAGTCGCCAAGCGGCAAGGCAGCGGATTTTGGATCCGCCATTCGCAGGTTCGAATCCTGCCTCCCCATTAAAAATAAACCCTCAGTGGGAGGGTTATTTTATTTTTAGGAGCTTAAAATGCCAAATGGGATTATTTTATTGACAGGAAATGCAAATCCTGAATTGGCAAAAAAAGTTAGTGATTATTTAAGAATTCCAATTACTGATACAGCTGTCACAAACTTTAGTGATGGTGAAATAATGGTGCAAATTAAAGAAAACATAAGAGGGGCTGATGCTTTCGTAATTCAGCCAACATGCACTCCTGTAAATGATAATTTAATAGAACTACTTCTAATTATTGATGCTCTTAAAAGAGCTTCGGCACGAAGAATAACAGCTGTAATTCCTTACTATGGATATGCAAGACAGGACAGAAAAGTTCAACCAAGAGTGCCAATTTCTGCAAAACTTGTTGCTAATTTAATTACAGTAGCAGGTGCAAACAGGGTTCTTTCAATTGATTTACATGCAGGGCAAATTCAGGGATTTTTTGATATTCCTGTAGATCATCTTCTTGCAATTCCTGTAATTCTTGATTTTTTAAAAAAGAATGGACTCCTCGATAACATCATTGTAGTATCTCCCGATGCTGGCGGAACAGAACGGGCAAGATTTTTTGCTAAAAAGATAAATGCTCCCCTTGCAATAGTTGATAAAAGAAGGGATGCTCCTAATGTATCAAAAGTCATGTATGTTATAGGTGACGTAAAAGATAAAGATGCCTTATTGATAGACGATATGATTGATACTGCTGGAACAATTACCCAGGCAGCATTAGCTCTTAAAGAAAAAGGTGCAAAAAGAGTCTTTGCAGCAGCCACTCACGGAGTGCTTTCTGGTCCTGCAATAGAAAGATTAAATAATTCAGTGCTGGAAAAAGTTATAATTACTGATACCATACCAATTGGAGATAAAAAAGAAAAATGCCCTAAAATTGAGGTATTAACAGTTGCCCATCTATTAGGTGAGGCAATTAAAAGAATCCATGAAGAAACATCAATAAGCTCATTATTTGTATAAGGAGGAGAAAAAAATGGAGAAGTTCATATTAACAGTAGAAAAAAGAGAAAGAAAAGGAAAAGGAGCTGCAAGACAATTAAGAAAAGAGGGATTCATTCCTTGTGTTATTTATAAAAATGGGGAATCTACACCTATACAGATTTCAGCAAAAGAAATGCTACCATTCATGAATATTGCTACAAAGGAAAAACTATTTGTCACTTTAAAATTTAAAGAAGGAGAAAAACAAGCAATCCTTCAGGATTATCAAGTTGATCCAATAAAAGGGAAACTCTTACATGTTGATTTTATGGAAGTAAGTGCTACTGAAAAAATCAGAGTTACTGTACCTGTGGTCCTAATAGGTGAACCAATAGGTGTTAAACAAGACAAAGGAGTACTTCAACACGGAATTTCTGAAATAGAAATAGAAGCTATTCCAGCAAAAATACCTGGACACATAGAAGTAGATGTTTCAGAATTAGAAGTTGGAGATTCAATCCATATAAAAGATATTAAATTTGAGGAAGGTATAAAAGTAATATCTGATCCCGATGAAGTTATAGCCACCGTAACTGTTGAATCTGAAGAAATTGGATTAACTCCTAAAGTAGAAGAACCTATCGAACCAGAAGTTATAAAGAAGGGTAGAAAGGCAAAAGAAGAACAAGAAGAGTAATAATTTGAATGATATTAATTGTGGGATTAGGGAATCCTGGGAAAAAGTATTGCAGAACAAGGCATAATGTGGGATTTATGGTTATCGATGAAATTGCAGATAAATATAATTTAATTTTTGCTAAAAAAGAATATTACTGTATTGCAAAAGGTCAAATACAAAATCAGGATATTACATTAGTTAAACCATTGACTTATATGAATTTAAGTGGAATAGCTGTTAAACAATTAGTAAACCAAAAAATTTTCGATAATTTACCTCATTCTCTAATCGTCATCCATGATGACCTTGATTTGCCTGTTGGGAAAATTAAGATAAAAAAAAATGGTTCCTCAGGAGGACACAAGGGAGTTCAGTCTATTATTGATTTTTTAGGCACAAAAAATTTTATCAGAATAAAAATAGGAATTGGTAAAGACCCTTTACAAGATGTATCAGATTACGTTTTAAGTCCCTTTTCAAAAGAACAAAAAGCTATAATAAAAGAAAAAATTTCACAGGCGGTAGATTCAATTGTTACAATAATAAGCGAAGGAGTTGATAAAGCAATGAATATATATAATAGAGAGGAAATTTAATGTTCCCCATCACTTCTATATTTTTATTTATTTTTCTACTTTCTCCTGATACTTCCTATGCCTGGGGTCCTTTAACCCATGCTTACCTTTCTCAACAGATTTTTTCTATTACCAATCTGATTCCACTAACTGTATTACCAATAATAAATAATTACAGAGATTATTTCATTTATGGAAATATTCTTCCAGATACAGTTTTTGGGAAAAAGTATTTACCAGAAGATAAAAATCCTCATTCATGGAATACGGCATTTTTATTAATAAATGAAGCAAAAACACCTGAAGAACAAAGTTTTGCCTATGGGTTTCTCACTCATTTAGCAGCAGATGCTGCCCTTCATAAAGATATAAAAAAATTAAATCCTTTCCAGCATATGATTTTTGAACTTAAAGCCGACAGAATGATTGACCGTTATTACTGGCTTCAAATAATGTCAATAAATAAAAAAGTTAAAAGGATAAGTGATAAATTTTTTGAAAAGTCGCTTATTAATCCTCTTTTATCCCTTAAAACATCGAAAAAAATATATAAATCTCTTATTTTTCTATCTGCTTTTAACTTTGGTGAATTAAAAAATCCAGAAATTTTTAAATCTTTTCACTTAAAATCATTATCTGCAATGATAGAAGTTTTAAGAGATGGAGAACATTCCAAAATAATTTCTACCCCTCCGAATTTTTGATTTCTATTCAATTTAAAATTTGAAATTTTTTATTTTCATAAATCACTAAGTTGAATAAAATCTAAAAAATGATATAAATAAATAAAAAAATGAACAGAGTCCTTTTATTGCTTAGCAATAGGGAAAACGAAAAACTCTTCCTGAGTTTATCAACTTAGGGGCAAAAATCGGCAAATTGTACTCGTAAACCATTGATTTTACTTGATTCATTTTTTTATCTTCAATTTTTGTTGTATAACTTTTTTTAACTTTTATTTCTTTTTATATTGACATATATCCATATTTTTATGTTTAATTATTTATGTTTTTAAAAATTGTTCGCTCAGCCCAAAATATTGATTATGTTTATGTTGTAGAAGGATACAGGGATGACACTGGAAGAATAAGGCACAAGTATTTATTCAGTCTTGGAAGGCTTGATGATTTTTTAAATACTGAGTCATTTAAAAAACTTGCTAAGAGAGCTTTAACTGAAGGTAAAGAGTGCTTTGACCTTACAAAAATATCCGAAGGAAGAGTTCTTAATTATGGGCACTGTCTGATAAAGAAGCTTTGGGATAAATTTCAGTTTAATCTATTTTCTTTCCTTTTTATTTATGAGGGTCTTAGAGACTTCATTAAACAAAGATGTATCAACAGAAAGAATAAAAGAAGCTTTAAGGAGCATAACACTGACAGGGTTTAACATAAATGGCAAGGAATACTATTTAAAAAACAAGATGGATAAAGTAGCAAAAGCTTTATTTAAAATATTGAAAGTAAATGAACCAGCCAATGTAACAGCCAAAGAAGAATTTAGAATATAAAAAGATAAAAAATCATACAGTTACCTTTTCTGTTGTACAAAAATTTGCATTTTCAAAAAATAAAATCCAATATTTTCAATAACTTACAAAATTAAGTTGATAAACTCAGGAGTTGTTGAAATAAAAGGTTAGATTGATTGTGTTTAATGAATGATGTTTGATCTTGTTTGCTGTACTGCACCCCCATTTTTGTGGACACTTTTTAGGGTTTCAATATGTAGAGGTCTATGCAACATTTTTCCCTTTTTATAGAGATTTTCTCCCTGCTTATGCAGAGAGTTTAACCTCTACAAATTGCCTGTGTTCACTTTCTAAGGGGTTCAGTATAGGATATTACCTGAGTTGAAAGAAAAGATAAAGAACATTGAAAATTACCTCTTTGAAAGGGAGAGAGAGGCCTTTTACAGGCTGAAGAGATTTAAGCTAAAATAGCAAAAGGAGGAATCCCAATCTTAATTTAACGGAGGTATCTTATTCCAGGTATTCAAAAAACCATGAAGGTCTGTGCCACCTGTCAATACTGGATGGGCTACAGGGATATCTCAAAGAATGCACCCTTTGTAAATTATCAGCTGAAAGGTCAATGCACCAGTGTTCGCTCACCTCGCAAAGGAAAAGAGACAAGCGGAAACGACCGCTGTAACTGGTGGTATAAATGGAGTGCTCTTTGAGGCTAAAAGAATAATTCTCCTGTTATTTGAACCAGATAAGGTATTGAAGACAAAGGGATAAATATATTATAATCCCTGAAAGCCAAGGAGGCATCTATGATTGAATATAGCAGGACGCTTGTCCCTTTATGGTTTAACGATGGAAATGAGGAATTTCCTGTCAGGAGTATTGAAGATTTAAAAAGGTTCTGGCTCCCAGCACATATTGAAAAGATAATTGAGTATCTTCACGATGGTAGTTTTGAGAGATTCTTCTTTGCCCTGAGAAAGGATGAACTAACACAGCTTATAGTTGATTTAAAATGGAAGGGTACTCCAGACCTTGAGATAGTAAATGAAGTTGGTAGCCGGCTTGGCTTTGAGCCCTTAGCCACCCTTGAGACCGAAAGAGACTTTATCAAAACGACTGTTCCGCTGGAAGAAGTATTTTCTCAAAAAGGTGAATTAAAACTCCTTCCCGGCGAATGGACTGCTCAGAACCTTAATGTAATTATAAATGAGCCTTTAACTATTAGAGGTTCAGCAAAGGAAAAGACGCTTTTACACACAGGCAATTTAAATATTAATGCTAAAGACAGGCTCATCTTAGAAGACCTCACTTTTAAGGCACTCAGAGATACAGGGTAGATAAGAGTAAAAGAGGGGGAGGTTGTTTTTAAGAATGTTGATTTTTCAGGAGTAAAACTTTCCATAGAAGGTGGAAAGGCGATTACAGAGGACAGCTATTTTGAAAACCTGAACCCAGTAGCAATAGAGATAAGCGAAAAGGGAGACTATGAATCCCGTGGTGAGATAAACTTTTATAATGTTCCGCCGAATTCTCAGATAAGGGTAAGGGGCACGGATATTCGGTGGGAAAAGGATATAACTTTGCACCATGACAAAGAAGAAGAAATCTACTCTTTATTGTTAAGACAGGGAGTTGATTATTTTAAAGTAGTAATAGAAAAGATACCTGATAAAAAAGTCTTAATCCTTCCATTAAAACCTGGGACATACAATCTTGATGGATACACTATTAAAAACAAAAAACTAGCTTTCAAAGGATTGGGAGAAGTCAATATAATCGGCTCAATTAACATAGAAGGCTCAGAGGTTATCTTTGAGAATATCAAGTTTGAAAATGTCTCAGCAGACAGAAGTAAGGTAGTATTCAACAATTGTAAAGGGAAAGGCATTTATGGCACAGCCTCTCAGATAACGATTAATGGCTCAGAGATACATGGGAATGAGGAAAATGGAATAGTGGTAGAAGAAAACAGCACCTTAAAGATAAATGACTCAAAGGTTTATGAAAATGGAAAAGAAGGACAAAATTATCCCCAGATATGGGTAGAAAACTCAAAGGCAGAGATAATCACTTCACTCGTTTATAATAGTATAGATGGGAATGGCATTTATGGCACAGCCTCTCAGGTAACGATTAATAATTCAGAGGTTTATGGACACGATTCAAATGGCATCTACATTTCTAACAGCACGCTGAGCATGAAGGGTTCACAGGTATATAAAAATGGAAGTTTTAAATCACAGATAGATATATACGGTAAATGCCAGGTAACCATTAGAGATACACATGTGTATAATAGTAAAGGCAACTATGGCATCTGGATTGAAAAATCAGGCTCTAAGGTAGAACTAATTAATGTAAAAACTTGGGGTAATAAATATGGACTAAAATGTAATGAATATGGTACTTCTGTCAAAATGCAAAATTGTGAATTTAGAGATGGGACACGGGGGCTGTGATGAAAAATAGTCTGAAGTTTGATAAAATACTTTAAAATGTCAGAAAAGGAGGAAAATTATGTCTAATGAAACTCCTACAAATCCATCAGATAACTCTCCTACAAAGGAATATGTTAACAAGCTCTATAACACCCTCAACAGGGAGATAAGGGAGCTTGAGAGGAATTTTATAAGTCTCCTTGTGCCAGTAATAAGTGCCCTTGGTGTTTATGGAATAGGTCTGAAGGCATATCTCAAACAGCCATGTGAGCAAAATCTCATCTTTTTTACTATAACCACAGGGGCTTTTATTCTACTGCTTATTATCGTATGGTTTGCCTCAAACATCTTTGCCTATACCCACAGGTCAAATCAGGTCATACTATCCCGCATTGAA
>Ga0209750_1000085_pt1 | contig 56517 bp, 51 predicted proteins | sample YNPBryulayer2012_FD_185813 | JGI IMG/M metagenome (GOLD analysis project Ga0209750, IMG submission 185813) | Anoxygenic and chlorotrophic microbial mat microbial communities from Yellowstone National Park, USA - YNP Bryant MS upper layer 2012... ...
GTTCCCGCGCGAGTCCAGAATCTCCCGTGCGATGACCTCCTCAATGGTCGTGCTCATCTCCCAACCTCCTTTGTCCCAAAGGTGACCTCCGTCAGTATAACACAGGGCTTTGCAGTTTGGCAAACACGATGCTGGTGTGTTCGAGAAACGCTACCTTTTCCGAATCCAAAACGCCAGCGCAGTTCCTGCCCACGCCATCGCCACTGCCAGTCCTGCCCATCCCATGGGATAGTGCATCTTTGCCAGCAGAAGCGACAGTCCTGCCAGCACCGTCCACATCCCCCACCCGCGCCACCACATCAACGAGACAGGCCCCAGGTCCACCACGGCACGCAGATATCGGCTGGCTCCGAAGCGGCTGCGCCCGCGACGACGCACCACGTGGGGTACGGGCACTTCCTCCACGCGGTATCCCATCCGCGCCGCCAGAATGGGCAGGTAACGATGCATGTCGGACACCATCCAGCTTTCGAGGTTCTCCGCCACCTCGCGTTTCATGGCTTTGGTGCCGCAGTTGACATCGTGCAGAGACAGCCCCGTCAGCCAGCGCAAAAGGGCGTTGAACAGGCGCGAAGCGAGCACGCGGAAACGGCTATCCTGTCTCTGCTGGCGCCACGCCACCACCAGATGTGCTTCACCGCATTGCACCCGCGAGAGAAGCATAGGCAGCACTTCGGGCGGCTCCTGCAGGTCGGCATCGGTGGTTGCGATGATACTGCCACGCGCGATGGCAAAGCCAGCGGACAGCGCAGCGGTCTTCCCTCGCCGGCGAGGTAACCGCACCGCGCGCACGCACACCGGCTGAGGCTGCTGCAGAAGGTTCTCCAGCTCCTGTGGTGTGCCGTCGGTGCTGCCGTCGTCCACGTAGATGATTTCACAGGGGGTGTCCAACCGCGCCAGCACCTTTGTCAAGCGCGTATGCAGCTCCGGTAGATTCGGCTCCTCGTTATACATGGGTACCACCACGCTTAACTGCGGGGTAGTCATCGTTGCTCTGCCTCCATCAGAAACAGGTCAAACTGCTCGCGGTAACCATCGGGTAGCCATCGGAAAGGCGGCGCGCCCCGCAGTGAGGCATAGAAACCCGCCTTCGGAGGAAGGGTTGCCAGACGCGCCGGGGCAGTAACCTTCACGCTCTCCTGGTACAGCAAACGAGGCACCAGCGAGGGAGGCACTGCTGCGTCGCCTCCAACACTGGGTATCGCCACCAGAGTGCCCGGTGTAGGAAGGCGGTTCGCACTCACCTGCTGCATCCCCTCTTTTTGGGCATAATACATCCATCCCCAGTGCCCCACGAACGCCTGCGCGTCATGCTGAGCCGACAGCAACCGTGCCGCCTGTCGGTAAACCTCCGCGATCTGGGTATCACACCAGCCTGCGTAAATCCCAAAAGCGACCTGAGCTGCCATCACTGCAGAAAGAGCCAGCCGTTTACCCTGCCGCAATGGCTCGCGGGGAAGCCACATCAGCACCAGAGGCGGTAACGCAGGCAGAAGATGCCTTGCCGCTGCGAAAGGCGCACCGATGCCAATGGCAAACAGCACCCACGCCGTCCATAGCGCAGGGAAAGCCTGCTCATGCCACGCTTCCCACACGCGCCAGAGGGTTAACACCAGCAGAAACACCCCCGCCGCAATCCAGAAAGCCGACCCCAGGTCTCCTGCGGGTGCCACACCCTGCCACCTCCACCAGCCCGCAGCCAGAGCCGCTGCCAAAGCGAGGCAAACAGCCGCACGCCGCCTGCAAACGATGCCTGCCCACAGCCATAATAGCCACACCCCACCCAGACCTGCCAGTGTGCCCCACAGTCGGTCTGCAAACGGGGTGACGATGTCCTTGCGCTGCATGGTTGCCCAAAAGTGAATCTGTCCGTGAACCATCAGGTTCTGTATGCACCACAGGGCAAAGGGCAACAGCGCGAGTAACACCCACCACAGCTGGCGAACCCGTCTTTGCAGCAACACGCATACCCCCAGCAGCACTATCGCCCCCAGCCCCGAGTACTTCATCAGTGCGGCACAGCCGGTAATCAGCGCGCCCCAGCCCATCCGCCTGCCGATTGCGGTGTCGCTTCCCTGCAGAAACAGCGCGGTGCCCAGTGTCCAGAGTGCCACCATCGGCACATCGCGCATCAGGTTGGGGGAAACGATGGTTGCAGGATTCAGCATCACCAGTGCGGTGGCGAGTGTCTCATTTGCGTGGAATCGTCGCGCCAGTAGCACCACACCCAACCACAACAGCACCTGCCACACCAGCATCGCCGTGTGCATCACCCACTCTCGCTCCCCGCCTGCGAGCATCCATAACGCAAGGTAGTAACTGAGCAAGGGGGGATTGGTAGTGACGTGAAAGGTGGGTTTTACCGTGCCGTCCCAGTCCAGCTCGCCCGAGAGAGGGTGGAGCGGGTTCACCAGTATCTGCCGTGCGATGTGCAGCACGACGGTATCATCGACATGGAAGGGTTTACCGATGAAAGCAACCTGAATACCCAGTGCAACCACCAGCACCCACCATGCACCGGTGGATACAGGACGGACGAGCATCCGTTGCGAGGTATTCTCTATGGGTTCCTGACTGTCCATCGGTATCCCTGACGCGATTCTTTCCCTGCTTCCTGATGCAGAATCCTGCCCCCAACCATTGTCAGCCTTCGCCAGGGTTCACACGCAGGAACACGTCCACCCGAGACGAAGTTATACTTATCTCAATGGTTTCGTGGTGGGAGGTGGCTGAGTATGCAGAGAGGCTTGCTTCTCGCGATGTCCATCCTGCTGGCGTTGGTGGCAGTGCGTATCGCCCTCGCGGACAAACGCGCTGCGCGAGAAATCCGTGCCGAATACGCCAGAACTGCCCAGTATGCCAAACAGAAAAACGTGGAAGGTCTGCTCCGCCAGATGACACCAGATTTCCTCTATAAAACCGAAAAGGGCGATGTGATGAACAAGCAGATGGTCGAGCAGGTCATGCGCGCGCAATATGCGCTCATCCAGTCGGTGGACAAGCGCACCACCGCCATTAAGAAAATGGAGATCAAAGGCAACACAGCACGGGTAACCACGCAGGAAGAGCTGGTGGTGACCATGTTGGATCCGCAAGGCAAGCGGAGGAAGGTGGTCAGCAAGGCAACCACGCGCGACACGTGGGTCAAGACGCCGCAGGGCTGGAAAGTCAAAATGACGGAGATACTGGATGAGAAGACCACCATCGACGGCAAACCCCAGCCGGCGAGTTGACTCTGTATCGCAAAGCGGTTATATTAGAGCGTGGTGAACCACGCGACGAGGGGAGATATGGAACACGACAAGCAGAAGGCAATACTGGAGATACTCGAGCAAGACGCCCGCACCACGCCAGAACAGATAGCTGCCATGCTGGGAGCGGACGTGGACCTAGTGAAGCAAACCATCCACCAGATGGAGTCGTCGGGCATTATCCGCCGTTACAAAACCGTGATCGACTGGGACCGCTTCGGTGAGGAACGGGTGTTTGCGTTCATCGACGTCAAAGTCAGCCCAGCGCGCGAGGTAGGCTTCGACGACGTGGCGGAGCGCATCTACCGCTTCCCGCAGGTTCATGCCGTATATCTCGTTTCGGGTGACCACGATTTGCGTGTTATCGTCAGCGGGCGCACGATGAAGGAGGTCGCCGCCTTCGTTGCCGAGCGTCTCGCGCCGCTGGACAGGGTACAGGCAACCTACACCCAGTTCGTGCTGAAGCGGTACAAGGAGGACGGCGAGGTGTACGCCGAAACCGAACCCGACCGGCGACTGGTGATGGCGCCATGAAACCGCTGTCGCAAGCTGTTCTGGCAGTACCCCCATCTGGCATCCGGCGGTTTTTCGACATCGCGGCGCAGCTGGAGGACTGTATATCGCTGGGCGTCGGCGAGCCGGATTTCGTCACGCCATGGCACATCCGCGAGGCGGCGATCTGGGCGATCGAGAAGGGCTTCACCACCTATACGTCCAACTACGGGCTTTTCACTCTGCGCCAGCGTATCGCCGCACACCTGAAATCGCGCTACGGGGTGGATTATTCTCCGGAAAGCGAGATACTGGTCACCGTCGGCGTCAGCGAGGGGCTGGACATCGCCATGCGCGCCCTGCTGAACCCCGGCGACGAGGTTATCTTCTTTGAGCCCAGCTACGTCTCCTATCCGCCGTGTGTGCTGTTTGCAGGAGGTGTGCCTGTTCCCGTTCCCACCGACTACCGCAACGGTTTCCAGCCTGACGTCGACCGCTTGCGGAAGGCGATAACCCCGCGCACCAAAGCCATCCTGCTGTGCTATCCCAACAACCCGACGGGAGCGGTGGCTTCTCGCGCCACGCTGGAAGAGATTGTGCGCATAGCCGCAGAGCACGACCTGTACGTCATCAGCGACGAGATATACGACCGCCTGATATACGACGCCGAGCATACCTGCGTTGCCTCCCTGCCCGGCGCGGCGGAGCGCACTATCCTGCTGGGTGGGTTCTCCAAGTCCTACGCGATGACAGGCTGGCGTATCGGCTACGCCTGCGCCCCCGCGCAGTTCATCGAGATGATGATGAAGGTGCATCAGTACACCATGCTGTGTGCCCCCATTGCTGCCCAAAAGGCGGCGGAAGAGGCGCTGGAACACGGTGAGCCAGAAGTGGAACGAATGCGCCGTGAGTACGACCGCCGCCGCCGTTTGATTGTGAAGGGTCTCAACGAAATCGGTCTGGAGTGCGTGCCGCCACAGGGGGCTTTCTATTTGTTCCCCTCCATCCGGTGCACTGGCTTGCGTTCGGAAGAGTTCACCGAGCAGTTGTTGTGGGAGGAGCGCGTGGCGGTAGTGCCCGGCAATGTCTTCGGCAATAGCGGGGAGGGACACGTGCGCCTGTCCTACGCGACCTCCCTAACGAAGATCGAAGAAGCCCTGCACCGCATCGAGCGATTCGTCGATAAGCGCAGGAAGTAACATCGTGGAGGTAGAGCCATGTCCGCTAAGTTCCTGCACATCACGAGGGCGTTTGCAGTGCTGTGTGTGCTGTGTAACATAGCCGGGTGGGCAAGGGCGGACAGACTGGTGTTGACCCCTTCCGCGTATAATCTACCGCCCGGCAGCGCGAAGCTGGAAATCGCCCGGCGCGAAAGCCGGGGAGGTCTCACCCAGTACTGGCTCCACGTGGGGCTTGTGGGTGGAATAGAACTGGAGGGCGCACGCTTCGAAACCCAGCGGCGCCACATAGACAGCCTCAGCCTGCAGTACAACATCCTGCCAGATATCGGCTTCATACCGGCGGTATCGGTTGGGGTGCGTGATGTGGCGGACCGGACGGACGATGGTATCGCCTTCTACTTGGCAGTTGCTTACCGACTGCCCTATATGCCCCCCAACCCCCTCATTGAAGAGATGTACCTGTTCGGCGGCGTCGGCGCGGGAGGAATCAAGGGACCCTTTGTGGGCGCGGAGGTGCGTACGCCCTTTCGTATCCTGCTCAGTGCGGAGTATGACAGCCGGGCATGGAACGCGGCTGTCTCCTGGGAGCCGGTACCCCTGTTGCGACTGCGCCTTTATAGCATTGATGGAGAAACCTGCTACGGCGCCTCACTGGCGGTGAGTTTTTAGCCTCACTCCCACTCGGTATGGAAAGTGCCCAGCTTGTCGATGCGTTCGTAGGTGTGCGAGCCAAAGAAGTCCCGCTGAGCCTGTATCAGGTTCGCTGGCAGGTTCGCCCGGCTCATGCTGAACAGATAATCCACCGCGCTACCCAGCACCGGCACGGGTATGCCACAGGTACGCGCGACGTCCAGGACCCTCAGCGCGAAGGGCACGTTTTCCAGCACAAACGCCTGCGCTCTCGGGCTGAGCAGCAGATGCGGGTTGTCGCCGCCTTCTAGAACGATTTCCCGCAGGAAGTTCAGCATCCGTGCCCGGATGATGCAGCCCCCTTTCCAGACGCGCAGCACCTCCGACAGGTTCAAGCCGTAGTCATAGGCACGTGAAGCCTCCGACAGGAGCCACAACCCCTGCGAGAAAGCGAGAAACATGCTCAGGCGCAGAGATCGCTCCACCGCCTCTACCAGGGACTGGGTATCCAGCAGGCACGACTGGCAAAGCTGGTCGGAGATGGCTTCGGCAATCTTCACGCGATGCTCCTTGAAGTGTGACAGGGTGCGTGTGAACACCGCCGTCGCCAGCGAGGGAGTCGGCACACCAAGGTCCAAAGCCGCCTGCGCCGTCCATTTGCCGGTGCCCTTCTGCTCCGCTTTGTCGAGAATCATCTCCACCAGCGGTTTGCCCGTTTCCTCATCGGTCTTGCGCAACGCTTTATAAGAAATCTCCACGAGGAACGAGTTCAGCTCGCCCTGGTTCCATTGCTCAAAGAGGTCGGCAATGCGGGCGGTCGACAGTCTGGCGGCGGCGCGCAGCACGTCGTACGCCTCCGCGATGGCTTGCATGATGGCGTACTCGATGCCGTTGTGCACCATCTTGACGAAGTGCCCGGCTCCTCCGCGCCCCAGGTAGGCACAGCACGCGCCGTCCTCGGTTTGCGCCGCAATCCGTGTCAACACCTCTTCCACCAGCGCGTAGGCTTCAGGAGTGCCGCCCGGCATGATGGAAGGTCCTTCCAAAGCCCCTCTCTCACCGCCGCTCACGCCAGTTCCCAGGAACAGCAAGCCTCTGGCAGCGAGGTTCTCCATGCGCCTTTCGGTATCGGCGTAATGGGAGTTGCCCATGTCGATAATCAGGTCTCCGCTGTCCAGCAGGGGAATCAGGCTGTCTATCATGGCATCTACCGCCGCGCCCGCCTGTACCATCAGGATGACCTTGCGCGGTCGTGCCAAGCTTTGCACAAACGTATGCAGGTCATAGGTGGCGTGGATTGGCTCGTCCTGCACTCGCTCCTTGACGAACGCCTCTGTGCGCGAGGCAGTGCGGTTGTAGACGCTGACGGAGTAACCCTTTCGCGCGATGTTCAGCGCAAGGTTCTGTCCCATCACGCCTAAGCCAATCAGACCGATGAAGTTGCCATCTGCCATTGCGATACACCCTTCACCAGCATTTGGTCAACGGATACTGGTTTTCCTTTGATAAGTGAATCCGCTGGGATTCTGCACTACCGCCTGTCTTCCTTGCGCACGGTTACTTTCCGAATCAACAACTCCTCTGCAGAACCCAAACGGAAGTCCGCGCCATTCGCCCTGTTCACAAAGCGGGCGTCTTTCAGGGACACGCGGAAGGTTCGCCACGCACCCACTCCTCCCGGCGTGAACCTCTGCGCCAGCTTGAACGCGCCCTGATGCGGGCCGCCCGCTGGGTCGGAAGAGTCGTATTCGAGCGTGAACTCGCGGACGGTATCCCAAACTTCTACCTCGATTTGCACCGGCTCATCGCCATCGAAATAGAAGCTGTCGTCCACGTCGAAGTAGGCGAAGCGCACGTTGTGGTGGCGGTTAGGTAGAGTTCTCCAGGCAGAGACGCCCCCTGCTTCAGCGGGTTCCATCAAACCATCCCCGTTGGGGTCGATATGCAGGCGGATGCCCCGCTCGACGGGTTGTCGTTCCAGCACGATGGAGCCCTCCTGCGCCTTAGAGTACGCTCCCTGTGGGCGCAGCTGCACCCGACGGCGGAAGAGGTTCGCGTAACGGGCGTTGAGTTTCACATACTGGTCGCCATACTCACGGGTGGGGCAAATCTCGGAGCCTTCATGCAGCTCGTTCCAGGTCTCTATCATCACAATGAACGGACGACGCCTCGGGTTCATGCGCAGGATTTGCTCCCAGCTGCGTTCGAAGAACTTGCCCCCTTCGCGGTCGCGCACCAGAGGAGCCCTGCCCGGTACAGCGGAGTGGTCATAGCCAGGACCGATAGCTGCGACCTCCAGAATGGCGGGCGCTATTGCGCCTCCCCAGCCGTACACACTGTCTGTGCGCACTTTGCCCCACGACACCTCCCGCACGATGTAGGGGCGACAGCCGAAGTCCTTTGCGAACTGCTGATACACGAAGTCTATCGCCTGCTGGTTATAGTCCTTCGCGAAAGCTGCCGCGTACAGGAATATCAGCGGACGGTGGTCGATCATCGCCCAAAGCTTGGGAGGCACCATCGAGAAGAAGTCGCGAATAGAGACATAAAACCACTCCTGTCCCTCGCGCGTGGTGAGGTCGGCATGGTAGTTATCGGCGTTCCACTGCAGGGTGGAGGTATCGTAGAACAGCCCGATTTTGGGCGGGGGGCGTTTGGCAGCCAGCATCTGTTCCTGCGCCTTCACCAGCGCAGCCAGCCCCTCAAAGCTCCAGTACAGCCCTTTGCCCGGCTGCCGGTCGGCGGGGTTGCCCCAGTAGACGGGCAGGATAAAGTCGATTCCGGCACGCAGGATGTCTTCCATCTCCCGCCGATGCCAGTCCACTGAGCGATAGCTATAACCGTCAGGGTTCGCTGGATGGTCGGTTAGCGCGTCGGTCCCGTCGGGGTCGATGAAATGCTCTCCCGTGTTCACGTCATACCAGTAGAAATAGTAGGTACCCACGATGGGCTGCCCCGTGCGAAAGGTGGACAGCGCGCGAATCGTGGCAGGCTTGTGCCCGGTGTATCTGCCCTTTGGGGGCAGTTGCAGGAAGCGTGCAGGCATAGCGTCCTCCCGAATCGAACTGTATGTGTGCTTCGCCGCACCAGTATAGATTCCTTTCTGTTCTGGTCGGCTCTATGATTGAGAGTTTTTCATTAGCACATGAGAGTTTCCTTTAGTGTCTCAATTGAAGGAGAGACTTTCTCACAAAGCGTGGAGGTAGACCTGCTTGCAAAAGCAGTGGTCGGAGACCTCATCTCGCAGGTCTCCAGTAGGAGTGGCAAGCGTCTGGCTGTCTTTGTGTTCCGTCGACAGCTTGGTAGGTTGGATTTGGCTATCAGTATGCATGTCAAGTTGCTGAACACAGAAGGACAAACAGAGACCGTATGGCATGTGGTTGTAGACCTACAGGGTAACGTGTTACATCTGCATTCGCAATAAAGGTATAATCAACAAGATGGAGGACACGAAAGTGAAAACGAAGGTGGACTTGCACGCTGTGAGCGCGGAGACACAGCAACGGATACGTTGCTACCTGTCTGGAGAGTGGACCAGACGGCAAATAGCAGAGTGGGCATCGCAGCAGGTCAAAACGCTACACGCTCAAGACCTTATCGGCAGCGAGTATGGTCAGCTGTTGGACTATGTGTTGTGTCGCCTGCTGGACGATGACTGGGTTAGTGATGTAGAGTATCACCAGGAGCTGCACGACTTGTTATCTCGTCTTGAACGCGCTGAGCGCGACGAGGTCTTTTTGCCTTAGACGCTCTATTCACGCTGTCACTGCTGTACCCGCTTGCCTGAGCACATGACTGCTACTCAGTGACAGTTAGCTCTGCGTATTTTTCATCAAACCGCCGGATGACCTCACGGAACTCTTCGGGAAGCAGGCTCAGGGTGTTCTGCACAATCGCTTCAGGCATCTCCTTGTAGTAGGCGGCGGCGATTCCTCCCGTGATACACGCCAGCGTGTCGCTGTCGCCGCCCAGCGAGATTGCCAGCCGTATCGCGCTCTCATAGTCCGTGCTCTCCAGAAACGCCACGACTGCCTGAGGCACAGTCTGCTGGCAGGTTTCGTTGAACCGGTATGTGGGTCGGATTTCGTCCAGCGTGAACTCGAGGTCATAGCCGAAGCTGCGCGTGACGTAATCGCGGATTCGTTGCTTGGTGCATCCGGTGCGGGCAAGGTAGATGGCGGCGGCGGTCGCCTGTGCCCCTTTGATGCCTTCGGGATGATTGTGGGTTACCTCTGCGGAACGCTTTGCCAGTTGCAGTGCCTCTTCCAGCGTGGACGCGGCGAAACCGGTGGGGCTGGCTCGCATGGCGGAGCCGTTGCCAAAACTCCCGTAGGGTCGTGGATTGTCGGAATGAAGCCAGTGACGGAAAAAGCCACCATAGCCGCGGTTCGGGTAGCGTCTGCCGTAATCGCGCAATGTCGCGGCGAAATCTTTGCTGGAAAGGATGCTGTCCGCAACCGCGATGGTCAACACGGTATCATCCGTGAAGTCCGATTCTGCGCTGAACAGGGGGAAATCTGTGGTTTTGATTCGGTTCCACTCATAAGGCGCACCAATCACATCGCCTGCAATCGCACCGATTATTGTCGGGACATATTCCGACATCTCTCTATCCTCCTCAGTGGTAGTATTCTACTTTGAAGGAAGGGGTTCCTGCTGGAGGACAAGGCTACGGGTTCAATCCATGCCGCAGGAACTGAGGTAACCGCAGGCAGGGCACACCTGTTTGCATCCTTGCAGCGATTGCATGGTATAACCACATATCGGACAGGCAAGGTACGGGCGGACAGAAGGTGTGGCTGAAGGCGAGGGAAGCGGCTCGTGCGGGCGGGGTTGCAGCTCGGGTGTGACGCTCTCCGGCGGCTGTTCGACCAGTGGATACACCCGCGCCCGGTACCCCTCCACTATAACTAGGCTGGTCATCACCTGTGCTTCGGGCAGTTTTTGCAGCAGTTCCGTCATGATTTTCATCTGGCTCTGCGGACGCGGGTCACCCGCCAGCAGCAGGACGGCTCCTGGCCGCCAGCCGCTTTGACGCGAAATCAGGCGGGCAAACGCTGCCGACGCGCTTACCAGCACGCGCCCCTCTCGCCAGGCGGTCTGCACCAGGGTTTCGTCGGATGCACTGTGCAGGATGGGGTCGCCGCGTACCTCGCGCACCTCATGCCCCATTTTGCGCAGGTGTGCCGCGACCTGTGCGCTTATCTGGCTATCCAGCAGCAGCTTCATCTTCTTGCTCCAGTTTCTCTGCCGCCGCAAGCAACGCCAGTCGCAGGTCCTCTTCGCTCAACTGCGGGTAGGCGCGCAGCATCTCGCGCTGGCTCATCCCTGCCGCGAAACAACGCAGGATGAACGAAACAGGCATCCGCTCTTCGGGAATGCTGAGCGCCCCTCCGCAAATACCGGGCTCCTTGCGCACACGGTTCCGGGCGTACAGACTCATTGTTTGCTCCAGAATGATGTGGTAATCACCCTGCGTTACTATTTTACCACTTTCGAGTAACTGAGAAGAAAGAGGGGGTGATGGCTCTCGCGTCGAAGATGCTTCATCGACAATCATGTAGATTGTCAGGGGTATACTCTTCCGTAGACTCCCGAACCACGAAAACATTGCTTGCTTGCAGTTCAGGCGCGCCGAAAACCTCTTGAAGCACACCGTCTAGCCTGCTTTCGACATTACCGGCAACTGACTGGTGAGGAATGCCCAAATTGCGCAGAATATCCGCGAATTGAGACAGGTCTTTTGCATTGCGCAGCTCCATCCACAAAATACCTCGTTGTTTCAACTGCTCCTTGTTCTTTTCCGATAGTTTGTCCGCGATAAAAATGTTGGCGTTTCGGGCGAAAGCGGCATCAGCACTCTCTGGGTTCCCTTTGCCCATCAGTTTGACCTCGCAACGATAATACTTGCCGTCGCCACCTATCAGATAAAAGTCTACCTCTCTGTCATACCCCTCCTGAGCCTTCAGCGCATAGTGAGAGCGAGGCACCTCATGGAGGGCGCAAAGCGTCATCATGAGCGGCTTCTCTACCTGCTTGCCTGCGGTGCTCCAAAGGCTTCCTCTGATAGCTGCACGCGCAACGGCGAGCGCATTGATGACAATAAGGCTCTCGTTGATATCCAGGTCAATTGCCACATTGTTGAATTTGACAGTAAGGACGATATTCACATCCGTTTCACTGGTTAGTTCACGAATTGCCTGGTAGAGGGTTTCATAGTGCTCGGCGGCAGCCTGTATCACTATTTCTCTCCGAGTCGTGTTATACATATTGTTGATGGTTTTGATGTTCAGTCCTGCGTGGCGAGCAATTTGCTCTTTCGGAAGGTCTGTTGCCAGCATTTCGCGTTGATACCAGTCGACGGTAATTTGCTGCTGACGCATTTTGGCCTCAGCCACGCGCTTGAAAAAGTCAATGGCATACTCCAGAAATTGCGCGTCGATGAGGGCGACCACTTCTGAGCGATAGTCCTGCCCCAGAATGAGTTTGTAAACGATGTTGCGGATGAGCGAAGCAGATGCCGTCATTTGTCGTGCCCCTTGTACTGTTCGCTGAGACGCGCAAACTCGTCGAGCGAGAGTGCACGCACAGCCGAGTCACCGAACAGGCTCCCTTCGCTGAGCAGTTGCTTTGCGTAGGCGGCATAATGAGGGTCCTTTTCCGTCAGAAAGTAGTGCCTGCCCAGTTGCAAAGCGGCAACACCCACTGTCCCGCGGCCGGCAAAGGGGTCGAATACTAGGTCACCGCGATACGAGTATAGCTCAATCACCCGGGCTGCCAGTTCCACCGGAAACACCGCTGGATGAACAGGGTCTGTGGACGGCGCGATGCGCCACAGGTTGGTCTTCTCATAGTCACCACGCACTTTGCTCGCTTCCACAGTCTCCTCGTCGTACTGGCGCATGTTCCAGTCAATGAGCTTAGTCGTGTGCTTGCGATACACAATCACGTATTCCACCACCGAATTGGCTTTATACCCCAGTGGCTTACGGTGCTGGTAGAAGCCGCCATTTCGGTTTTTGGCGCTGGGTTCCGGTTTTACCCAGATAATATCGTCGATAAAATCGAAGCCAATCTTGGTAATGAGCGGATGAATGTCAAAGGGTATCAGGTAACGGGTACTGGAGTGCTGCCGGCTCATACGGGGTACCAGCACCGGAGAAGTATTCAACACAAAAAATCGCCCCTCTTTCGTGATGCGGTGCACCTCCGTGAAAACACGCACCAAGAACTGCAAATACTCTTCGTAGCTCTGGTAAATCGTATAATCGCGGGCATTGTAGTAAGGAGGCGATGTGAAAGTCAAATGCACTGACTCATCCGGAACATAACGCAAGGCATCCAGCACGTCCGCGTTGACCAGCACATTATGCAGCCACTCCGGACTTCGTGTATGTTCCCGGTTGTCTTTGCGCACACGTTCTGGATGCGCATCGAGGTCGGTGGCGATCGCTTTGCGAATGACCTCGTTGGGATGGCTTTGCAGTTTTTTCAGATGGTGCAACACCTCTTCGTCCTGTCGGAAACACAGCAACCCACGCATGGCTTGTAAGACCACCTTTGGGTCTGCGTCCTCGAGAAAACGCAGAAGATGGGGAATAGCTTCAGGGCGACGCAGCCGTCCGATAGCCGAAACGAACTCACGGCGAGCCAGCGTGTTCGGTTCCCTCTGGGCACACTGCGCGAGAAAAGGCAACAGAGAAAGATTCTGCAGCTTACCCAGATTCTTTGCTGCGGCAAGCCGTACTTTCGGATGCGAATGCTGTGCCAGCTGCATCAGTGGTGTCGGGTCAGTATCTGGCGGCAGTCTCCCCAGCTTTTCGAGTCTTTCCAAAACGACCGTCCCATCGGCTTCGGCAGCGATATCGAACAGTGCAGAGTGCATAATGGTAGTTACCTCTCTGATGCCTTTCCTTCTAATAGTATACCCTGATCTGACAAACCCTGAGCCGTCCTATCCTACCCCGCTGCCTTTTCCCACGATGCCCCCTTCGGTCATAGGACGGGGGTCCAGCAGGCGATCCAGCTCCTCTCACTTGCCTCCCTTGCCTTGTTTGTGATATTCTTTGTTCGCACACCGCTGCTCAAACGTGGTAAGAAGACGTCATGTTCCGCATGACAAGGGGTGGTCGGGAAACGTTATGTTCACACCAACGGTTTCTAGCCTGATTCAAGACCTGAAGCGCATCGTGGGCGCGGAGGCGGTACTGAACGACCCGTTCGAGCTGCTGGTATACGAGTGCGACGCCTATACAATGGAGAAAGCCCTGCCGCAGGCGGTGGTCTTCCCTACCGAGACCGCGCAGGTGCAGCAAGTCGTGCAGCTGTGCAATCGGCTGGGTATTCCCTTTGTGCCGCGCGGGGCTGGCACGGGACTCTCTGGCGGCGCGCTGGCGGTAAAGGGCGGAGTCGTCATCTGCACCAGCCGCATGACGCGCATTCTGGAAGTAGACATCCCCAACCGGCGCATTACCGCACAGGCAGGTGTTATCAACCTGGACCTGACAAGGGCGGTGAAGGCGCACGGCTACCATTATGCCCCCGACCCCTCCAGCCAGGGCGTCAGCACCATCGGCGGTAACGTGGCAGAAAACGCCGGCGGTCCGCACACGCTGAAGTACGGGGTGACAGTCAACCATATCACCGGTCTGGAGGTGGTTCTGCCCGACGGAGAGGTGGTCTGGCTGGGTGGAAAGTGCGAGGAACCGTTGGGCTACGACCTGGTGGGTGTTTTCACCGGTAGCGAAGGTACTCTGGGCATCCTGACGACCGTGATTGCGAAGCTAACGCCCTTGCCTCAGGGCTGGCGCACCCTGCTGGCGGTATACCCGCGTCTGGAGGACGCCTGCCAGACCGTTTCCGACATCATTGCGGCGGGGATTGTGCCTGCCGCGATGGAGATGATCGACCGCACCGCCCTGCAGGCGGTGGAAGCCGCGTTCCGCTTCGGTTTTCCTCAGGACGCCGATGCCGTGCTGGTTATCGAGCTAGATGGACTGGAGGCAGGACTGGACAGGCAACTGCAGCGCGTGGTGGACCTCTGCAACGCGAATCATGCCCAGGAGATACGCCTCGCGCGCGACGAGGAAGAGCGCACCCGTCTGTGGGTAGCGCGCAAGAAAGCGGTGGGTTCGTTGGGCAGACTGGCTCCCAGCAACGTCACGCAGGACGCGGTGGTTCCGCGCAGCAAACTGCCGCAGGTCTTGCGGCGCATTCTGGAAATCGGACAGGAGTATGGCGTGCGCATCGCCAACGTGTTCCACGCGGGAGACGGAAGCCTGCATCCTATCGTGCTTTTTGACGAACGGGACGCCGAAGAAGTGAGCCGTGTGCGCACTGCCAACGACGCTATCGTGCGGCTGTGCGTGCAGATGGGCGGCAGCATCACGGGCGAGCACGGTGTGGGCGTGGAGAAGGCACACTACATGCGCTTGCTCTACACCGACGCCGACCTGAGAGCGATGCAGCTGGTGCACGACGCCTTTGACCCGCAGGGTCTGTGCAACCCCGACAAGATATTCCCCCGACCAGGTGAGAACGGTTAGAGCCGGGGTCTGGCAAAGGAGGAGGCTGAAGATGATACTCTCTGCAAACGTCTATTCGCGCTGGAAATTCGGTCCGCCTAAGGACGCTTCATTCTTCCCTGTCGCCGTCTGGCTGCAGCTACCGCTTTGCCGCAGGCATGCGTAACGCCTTCACCACCGCCGAGTTCACGGTGCAGTCGCTTGCCGAGCGCGCCACTGCCGAAGTGCTGGGCGAGGGCAGGCGTATCGCGGTGCGTCGCGGTCGGTTCGAGGACTCGTTCAAGCCCTACGAAGTGCATCTATATCGAATCCGGTGAAAAAACAAGCAATTTGCCCGTTTCATCTATTGACAAACCATGCAGAACGGGTTATAATAGAGATGCATTAACCGATTAACGGTATGTAAAGATGAAGCGAGAACGAGTCACCATAGCCGACGTGGCGAGGAGGGCAGGCGTGTCCAAAGTCACGGTCTCGTATGTGATTAACGGACGCGAGGGCAAAGTGCGTATCAGTGACGAGACACGCCGGCGCATCTGGGAAGCCATCCGCGACTTGGGTTATCGCCCCAACGCCGTTGCTCGGGCATTAAGCCAGCGACGCACCCACACTATCGGCGTGGTGATGCAGTATGCAGCTATCTTCGGCGGTTGGTCGGGTTTCATTCTGGAGCTTCTGCACGGCGCGTCGCACGAAGCCATCGAAAAACAGTACGACCTGATGATGTATACCGGCGCACATGGCGACGATGCCGAGCACGAAGCCAACGCGGTGATGGATGGACGCATCGACGGTGCACTGCTCCTGCGCGACATCGATGACCCGCTATCCGACATGCTGGCAGACAGCGGTTTCCCGCATGTGCTCATCTTCACCCGTGCCCGCCGCCCTGATGTGTACTACGTGGACTGTGATAACGTCAAGGGCGGGTATATCGCCACCAGGCATCTGCTGGAGCTGGGGCACCGCGCTATCGTGCACCTGCGCGGCAGCTCACGTTCGGCTCCTGCGCTGGACCGCTGGCACGGCTACGTGCGGGCAATGCGCGAGGCAGGTATCGAACCTGAAGAGCAATGGGTCATCGAAATGCCCGGTCCGATGTCGGATACCAGACCGCTGTTAGAACTGATGCGCTCTCGCGGCAGACCCACAGCCATCTTCGCATGGAGTGATGACGTGGCGATACGCGCCATGCAGGTGCTACGCGAACTGGGGCTGCGCATCCCTGAAGACGTGGCGGTCGTCGGCTACGACTCCACGGAGGTTTGTAATCACACCGACCCACCGTTGACCAGTGTGCGCCAGCCCATCTATGAGATGGCACGCGAAGGGGTGAAAACGCTGGTGCGCCTGATAGAGGGCGATCGCCCGCACCGCGTCGCGCGCATCTTCGAACCCGTGCTGGATATCCGCCGTTCCTGTGGTGCTGTTTCCTCGTAAAATGCTGCAACAGGAACGGTAGATTGTGTCAATATGCTGAAACGGTTAATGCAACACAAGGGGGAGAGCCATGAACATGAAGAAGGAAGTCAGTCCGCCCGTGGCGATTGCGGTCATCGTCGTAGTGGTCATTGCGCTTATCGTGGGCTACGTGGCGATGACCGGTGGTTTCAGCCGGGGCATCAAAACGGCGAAGGAGGCGGGCGCGGGTCCGCCCATGTATCCGGGGGTGATTCCCGGTAAGAGCAACGCTCCCGTCGCGCCCATTACACCGGGTGGGTCGGGACGATAACCACGGCATCACATCATCATGACAAAAGGAGGTCGAACACACATGCAACGCAACCGAGCGTTCACGCTCATTGAGCTGCTGGTGGTCATCGCGATTATCGCGATACTGGCAGCCATCCTGTTCCCCGTGTTCTCGCAAGCGCGAGAATCGGCAAGGGTCACGTCCTGTTTGTCGAACATGAAGCAGATTGGTCTCGCCATCCGCATGTACACGCAGGACTACGACGAGGTGCTTCCCATGCGCCGCACGTGCCCGGGCAACTGGTGTGCCCAGGGCTGCGACGCCAACTGGAAGCATATGCTCCACCCCTACGTGAAAAACTGGGACATGTTCAAGTGCCCCACCAACCCGCTGAAGAACACACTGGATGATACCAGTGGCGACCTGGACGGCAACGGCACGGTGGACTGCGAGGTCTATCCTCCTACCGTTCAGAAGACCTTCCGCAGCTACTTCCTGTACCATGCCTTCTTCAAGTCGGGTTCTCCCGTAGGCTCCGATCCCTGGTGGGCGGGTTTTAACTACGCTGAGGTCAACTTCCCCTATCCAGCCAACACGCTCATCGTGGGCGAGCATAAGGACGTGTGGCCCGACTACGGTCCCTGGATAGCGTTTGACCCCAACTGGGGCGCCGCCGGCTCCAACTTCGGCGCGCGCCACCGCGGCAGCGACCGCGCTGCGAACCTAACCTATCTGGACGGGCACGCCAAGTGGACCACCTGGGACGCCGTCTGCACGCACGATAACCCCGACGGCACCAACAAGTGGGGCTACGCCAAGGATGCCAACGGGCGTGTGATTATCGGTAATTTGGACCTGACGTGGCTGGACACCATGTGCCGCACCTTCCGCGAGGCCGTAGCAAGAGGACAGGTGCGGTAAGCATCCTCCTAGGCGGAGGCGGATGCCTCCGCCTTTTTAACATCCTTCAGGAGCAAAGCGGTGACTACACAGCAGTTACTGAACGAAGTGCAGCAGCGCGCGTGGCGGTTCTTTTGGAACGAGTCCCACTCCGACACTGGGCTAACCAAAGACCGTGCGAACAACTTTGCCCCCGACGATTACACCGTCTCCAGCATCGCCAGCACAGGGTACGCGCTCGCGGCGAACGTGGTGGCAGTGCAACGCGGATGGGTGGGGCGAAAACAGGCGGAGCAACGTACCCTGACCACACTGCGCTTTGTGCTGAACGACATGTTCCACTTCCACGGCTGGCTGTATCACTTCGTGGACTGGCGCGACGGCAAGCGTGTGTGGAACTGCGAGGTTTCTACCATCGACACCGCGCTGTTTCTCGCGGGTGCGCTGTTGGCGGCAGAGTTTTTCAAGGGTGAAGTCGCCAAACTGACCGACCGTTTCTATCGACGGCTGGATTTCGAGGTCATGCGCACCGACGGAGGCACCAAACCCAACGAATTGCGCTTCACGCACGGCTGGCGCCCAGAGGAAGGCTTCCTGAAAAACCGTTGGGACTACTATTGTGAACACATTATCCTATACATTCTCGCGCTGGGCGCGCCGCACCAAAAACTCCCCGAAACAATCTGGAAAGCGTGGGAACGACCCGTGACGGAGTACCAGCAACGGTTTCCGCACCTGCTGGGCGGGCCGCTGTTCGTGCATCAGATGTCCCATCATTATATCGACCTGCGCCACCGGCGTGACGCTCTCGGATGGGACTACTGGGTGAGCTCGGTTCACGCCACGCTGGCGAACCGGCAGTATTGTATCGACCATCAGCACCGGTTCCGCACCTTCAGTGAGGACATCTGGGGCATCACCGCCTCGGATGGACCCGACGGCTATCGAGGCTACGCACCTTTCGGTATAGGAGACCCCACAGACGGTACAGTGGCTCCCACTGCCCCCATCGGCTCCATCATCTTCACCCATAAAGAATCTTTGCACGCCATGCAGGCGATGTACGACAGATATCGCTCCAGAATCTGGGGACGCTACGGATTCAGCAACGCTTTCAACGTGGACAGGGACTGGTGGGACAAAGATGTTATCGGAATCGATTTGGGCATGGCCCTGTTAGCGATTGAGAACTACCGCACCGGTAGCGTGTGGAAGATGTTTCTGCGCCGCCCGGAAATACAGCGGGGACTGCAGCGTGCGGGACTGCTGGTCACGAAGGAGCCACAACCTCGTCCTCTGCGAAAACAAACATGAACGAGTGAAGCTTCCCTGAAGTTCACCCTGTAACTCACCTCCTGCGTCCCCGTTCTACTGCATTCGCCTTATTCATGGGCAGGGAGAAAAACCCTCTGGAGCGAATATGGCACACGAAGCCGTGCAATCAGGGAGGTTTGGAGCATGGATAAGGTGCGTTTGGGCATTATTGGGGTGGGAGGTATGGGTTCCGCCCACGCGAAGATGGTACACGAAGTGGAAGAGGTGCAGTTGACGGCGGTTGCCGATGTGGACCCGGACGTCGCGAAGAGTGTCGGCGAGCAGTACAACGTGCCCTTCTTTACCGATTACCGGCAGTGCATTGACAGCGGGCTGTTAGACGCGGTGCTTGTGGCCACACCGCATCCGGTGCACCCCGAAGTGGCGGAATACGCTTTCAGCAAGGGGTTGCACGTGTTGACCGAGAAGCCGATGGCGATTAATCCGGTAGAAGCCGACCGCATGATAGAAGCTGCCAGACGTGCGGGCAAAGTGTTCGCCGTCATGTTCCAGATGCGCACCGAACAAGCCTATCGCATCGCCCGCAAGGCAGTACAGGACGGCGTGATTGGGGACTTCATGCGCACCGAAATGGTCGCCGCTTACTACCGCAATCAGGCGTACTACGACTCGGCGGAGTGGCGAGCGACATGGGTCGGCGAGGGTGGTGGTGTGCTGGTGAACCAGGCGCCTCATGCACTGGACATGTTTTGCTGGCTGGCAGGGCTACCGGCGAAGGTCACGGCGTCCACGCGCACGCGCCTGCATGAGATCGAGGTAGAAGATGAGGCATTCGCCCTACTGGAGTACGCCAACGGCGCGCACGGTTACCTGTATACCACCACCAACGAGGCTCCGGGCACCACTCGCTTTGAAATCGCTGGCGACAAGGGCAAGGTGGTGTATCAGGACGGGCAGGTTACCATCCGGCGAGTCGTGCCGCCTATCCGCGAGTTTACCTTCAGCGCAACCGATATGTGGTCGGGACCAAAGACGGAGCCGGTAGAGGTGCAGGTGGAAGAGATGCCCGCCGGTCATGCGCAGATTACTCGCAACTTCGCACGGGCTATCCTCTATGGTGAACCGCTGATCGCGCCCGGAGAGGAAGGTATCTGGTGCGTGGAGCTTGCCAGCGCCATCATCCTTTCCAGCAAGCGGGGTAAGACGGTTACTCTGCCCGTAGACCGCGCCGAGTACGATGCCCTGCTCCGGGAGCTGAAAGCCAGCTCCAAACCCAAGAGCAGAGTGCTTGGTCAACGGGTATCCGACCCGAACATCGTCAGGTAGTGGTCGACATGCAACGGGTGCGCTTTGGCGTCATTGGGGTGGGTGGTATGGGTGTGGCGCATGCCACCCTTGTCCAGCGTATCGAAGAGACCGAGCTCACCGCGGTCTGCTCCGCTTCGGCAGAACGCACCCGGCAGGTTGCACAACAGTTTGGCGTACCCGGCTTTACCGACTATCGGCAATTGCTGGGCAGTGGACTGGTAGACGCGGTGCTTATTGCCACACCGCACCCGTTGCACGCAGAAATCGCCGAATGCGCCTTCGAGCACGGCGTGCACGTGCTCTGCGAAAAACCACTGGCGGTCAGTATTTCCGAAGGTCGCCGTATGGTAGCATCGGCGCGACAGCGCGGATGCTTGCTTGGCGCCATGCTGCAGATGCGCACCGAAAGGCACTATCGCACCGCGAGGCAAGCGGTAGAAGAGGGTATCGTGGGCAACCTGTTGCGAGCGCACACCATCGCCACCTGGTGCCGCAATGAGGCATATTACCGCTCAGCTACATGGCGGGGTACATGGGCAGGAGAAGGCGGTGGAGTGTTAATCAATCAGGCACCGCACCATCTGGACATCTTCTGCTGGCTGGCGGGAATGCCATGTCGGGTGAACGCGCAGGTACGCACTCGCTACCACCATATCGAGGTAGAAGATGAGGCATTCGCCCTGCTGGAGTACCCGAACGGAGCGCACGGCTACCTCTACGCGAATGTGAACGAGGTACCCCCTACCCGCTACCTCGAAATAGTCGGTGAGGCAGGCAAGGTGGTGATCGACGGCGAGCAGGTGAAGGTCACGCGCGTTGTTCCTCCCATCCCGCAATACATGCAGGGGGCGCAGGACATGTGGGAGCTCCCCGCGGCGCAACCGGTTGTTCTGGACGCGCCGGAAGCGGTAACCGGGCACGAAGCGGTCATTCGCAACTTCGCGCGGGTGCTGTTGGGAACAGAGCGCCGGCTGATCGCCCCGGGAGAGGAGGCTTTGTGGAGCCTTGAGCTGGCAAACGCCATTATCCTCTCCGCAAAGAGAGAGAAGCCAGTGCCCCTGCCTCTGGATGGCGAGGAATACGACTCGCTCCTTGCCGAGCTGCGCTCCACCTCTCAGTCGAAGCCAGTGGCGCAAGAGATACGCCGCACCGACCCCAACATCGCCAGAGCCATCCGCATGGAGCAAAGCGTGCAAGAATGAGCAACGATACGCCTGTTGTCGTGCACATGGAGGACATCTGCAAGCGCTTCGGCGCGGTGCAGGCGAATAACCACATCACCATCTCGGTCCGGCAGGGGACTATCCATGCGATTGTAGGCGAAAACGGCGCGGGAAAGACCACCCTGATGAACATCCTGTATGGCGTCTTCCCACCGGATAGCGGCATGGTGTATCTGTATGCGCAACCTGTCCGCTTCCGCTCGCCCGCGGAGGCGCTGCAGGCGGGCGTGGGTATGGTTAGCCAGCACTACGCGCTCATCCCCCGACTGAGTGTGCTGGAGAACTTGATGCTCAGCGGCGAAGGAGCCTCGTTTTCTCGCCTGCCCCGCTCACAGGTGCGGGCGCGGGCGGAGGAGCTGGCTAAAGTCATCGGTCTGCAGGCGGATTGGGATGCTGCCGCAGGCTCGCTATCAGTATCGCAGCAGCAGAAGGTGGAGATACTGAAGCTGCTGCTGCGCAACGCGCGCGTGCTTATCTTCGACGAGCCAACCGCCGTTCTGCCCCCTGCTGACGCTGAGGCGTTCTTCGCGCTGTTGCACCGCTTCGCCGAGGAAGGACGCACCGTGCTGCTGGTGACGCACAAGCTGCAGGAAGTGCTGGAACATGCTAACGAAGTGACCGTATTGCGAGCCGGTGAGGTCGTTGCCACCATGCCGGTGCGTGAAAAGCCGGGTGCGCCGCCGCAGGTCGACGCCCGCACGCTGGCACGGCTTATCGTGGGCGAGGAGGGGGTGTTACCCGAGGAAGAGATGTTATCGGGCAGAAGGCTGAGCGATCAGCCTCGCCTGCGGGTAGAAAGGTTAACCGTGCCGCCCGTGCGCAGCCGGGCAGGGCTGAAAGGCGTCTCTTTTGAGGTCTATCCGGGCGAGGTGTTAGGTATCGCCGGTGTGGACGGTAGTGGTCAGGCTGAACTCATCGATGCTCTGATGGGGCTGGCATCCCCAACACAGGGGCACATCTGGCTGGACGGCGAAGACATCACACACGCGCCTCCTGCTGTGCGCCTGCACAAAGGCGTACGCTACATCGCCGAAGACCGCCACCTGCGTGGGGCGATTCTGGAATGGTCGGTTGCAGAGAACGCGGCACTGGGTCTTCAGCGGGAGGGCAGGTTCGGTTCGGCGCTTTCCCTGTCGTTCACGCGCATGAAAGAGTTCGCGCAGAAGATTATCCACCGGTTCGCAGTGCGCGCGCCCGCCGCCGATGCGCCGTTTTCCGCCCTGTCCGGAGGCAATCAACAGAAGGTGGTGGTCGGGCGTGCGCTGATGGAAACCCCTGCCCTGCTCATCGCAGGGCAACCGACGCGGGGGCTGGATGCCGCCAGCACGCGAGCCGTACACCATGCCATCCGTGAAGCCTGCGGACAGGGAGCCTGCGCACTGGTGGTGTCGTTTGACCTGGACGAACTACTCACCCTGTGTGACCGCGTGGGTGTGCTCTTCGACGGACGCATGGTGGACGTGGTGGAGGGCGAGCGCAAACGGCGCGAGGAGATTGGTGCGTTGATGGTCGGCGCGGTCAAAGGAGGGCGCGCATGAGAACCGCGTGGCGTGCGATTTGGCTTCCTGGCGCGGTGTTCGTGGTGGCGGTACTCGTGGCAGCAGTGGTCATCGCGCTATCGGGAAGTCCCCCCCTGCCCGCACTGGCGGCATGGTGGGAAGGAGCGGTGTCCGCCCCTGGCGCGCTGCCCGAGAGTCTGCTCAACACCACACCGCTGCTGTTCACCGGTCTGGCGGTGGCAATTGGGCTGCTGGCGGGGCAGTTTAACATCGGTGTCGAAGGGCAATTGCTGGTGGGCGCGCTGGCGTCGGCATGGGTGGGGTTTGCAGTATCGGGCTTGCCTGCGCCTCTGCATGTGGTGCTGGCATTGCTGGCAGGCGCGTTGACAGGCGCAATCTGGGGCTGGATTCCCGGCATCCTGAAGGCATGGCGAGGCGCGCACGAAGTCATCACCACCATCATGATGAACTACATCGCGATTTATCTCACGCAATATCTGGTGACTAGGGTCTGGAAAGACCCCAATTCCATGTCGCCGCAGACACCTGAAGCGTTGCCCTCGGCGTGGCTGCCCACACTGGTAGAAGGCACCCGGCTCAGTGTTGGACTGCTGATTGCGCTGGTGACCGCGCTGATACTGTGGTATGTGCTGAAGCGCACCGTGTGGGGCTATGAACTGCGGGCGGTGGGCGCAAACCCCGAGGCGGCGCGAGCGGCTGGTGTCAAAGTCTCGCGCGTGATATGGGCAAGCATGGCAATTAGCGGGGCGATAGGCGGTCTGGCGGGAGCGGTCGAGGTGCTGGGCGTGCACCATCGCTATTACGACCAGTTCTCCCCCGGCTACGGCTTCGATGGGATTGCGGTCGCCCTGCTGGGAAATAACCACCCATTGGGTGCGGTACTCGCCGCTTTTGTGTTTGGCGCGATGAAGAACGGCGCGGTGTACATGCAGTCGGTAACCGTTCCCGCCGTGCCCCGAGAGATTACCACCGTGGTGCAGGCGGTGATTATCTTCTTTCTGGCGGCGATGCGTTTCCGGCAGAGGGGTGGCTGATGGGCGAGGTGTTCGATATCGAACTGTTTCGCAGTGCGCTTCGGCTGGCAACCCCACTCGCGCTGGCAGCGATGGGTGGCATCCTGTCCGAGCGCAGCGGCGTGGTCAATATCGGTCTCGAGGGGCAGATGCTGATGGGCGCGTTCGTGGGCTGGGCAGCAGCGGTTGCACTGGGTAACGGCTGGCTGGGCGTGCTGTGCGGTATGCTGGCTGGTGCGCTACTGGGCTTTTTGCACGCCCTGCTCACCCAGCGCTTCCGCGCCAACCACGTGGTTAGCGGTATGGCGGTGAATCTCCTTGCAGCGGGGCTGACCGTGTTTCTGTTGCGCCGCTTCTTCGCCATGCCTCCGGGCGCAAGTGGTGTGCTGGAATGGAGTCTGCAATGGCTCCAGCCGATACCACTGCTGGGAGGCTTGCTATCCCGTCAAAGCCCGTTTGTGGTGCTGATGCTCGTCCTGCCGTTCGTGTTACACGGTTTGCTCTACCACACCATGTGGGGACTGCGCGTGCGAGCGGCGGGCGAAAGCGCACGCAAGAGCCGACTGGCAGGCATCGATGTCGTCGCCATCCGATACCGGTGCGTGATGTGGAGCGGTGCGCTGGCGGCGCTGGCGGGCACTTACCTCTCTTTGAGCCAGCTGAACGTCTTCACCGAAGGCATGAGCGCAGGTAAAGGCTTCATTGCGCTGGCAGCGGTCATCTTCGGTCGATGGACTCCGCTGGGTGCTACCGCCGCCGCGCTGGGCTTCGGCTTTCTGGATGCACTGCAACAGCGATTGCAGGGCGAAATGCTGTTCGGTGTGCGCGTCCCTTCGGAAGTGCTGCTCTCCCTGCCCTACCTGCTCACCATCATCGCTTTAGCGGGACTGGTTGGTCGTTCCACCCCGCCGGAGGATTTGGGCAAGCAGGAAGAAGGAGAGTAACCGTCTTCCGGTGCCGAAACTACATGATTTGCACGTCGTGACCGCCGCGCTGCACTTCACCGATTAACGCCGCTCCCTCGCCCTGCACCTGCAGGAACTCTACCAGTGCCAGACTCTGCTCGCGCGGCACAATCACCACCATGCCGATGCCCATGTTGAACGTGCGGAACATCTCGGGGTCGGGCACGTTGCCTTTTTCCTGAATCAGTCGGAACATGAACGGCACCTCCCACGAACGGCGGTCGATAATCACCCGGCAGTCGCTGGGAAGCACGCGCGGGATATTATCATAGAAACCGCCTCCGGTGATGTGTGCCATCGCGTGGATGTCAAACTGTTGCAACGCCGCCGTGATGGGGCGCAGGTAGCATCGGTGCGGGCGTAACAGCTCCTCACCCAGCGAGGTTCCCAGCTCGGGCACATAACTATCCACGCGCATACCCGCCAGTTCGAACAGCACATACCGTGCCAGCGAGTAGCCGTTGGTGTGCAAGCCGTTCGAAGCCAGTCCAATCACGGCATCGCCGGGCTGCACGCGGCTACCGTCGATAATCGCATCCCTTTCGACAATACCCACAATCGTTCCAGCAAGATCATACTCCCCGTCCGCATACATGCCGGGCATCTCGGCGGTCTCACCGCCCAGCAAAGCACAGCCCGCTTCCTGACACGCCTCGGACAACCCCTTCGCGACCTCCACCAGCACCTCCGGCTGCAGTTTGCCGGTAGCGAAGTAGTCCAGAAAGAAAAGCGGTTGCGCACCCTGCACCAGGATATCATTCACACAATGGTTCACCAGGTCATGCCCGACGGTATCATGACGTCCCATCATGAACGCCACCTTCAGCTTGGTGCCCACACCATCCACGCTGGAGACCAGCACCGGTTGGCGGTAGCGGCTGATGTCCAGCTGGAACATCCCGCCAAATGCGCCTACATCTGCCAGCACCTCCGGCGTTTGGGTGGCGCGAATCAGTTCTTTCATGCGCAGCAGTGCCGCATGTGCGGCGTCAATGTCTACCCCTGCCTGGCGGTACGTCACTGGTTCCTCTGGCATCTCTATCGCCTCCCTGCAAATCGCTACGGGCACATTATAACCGCTGAAGCGCGAGGCGTCAAATGGCGACAGGCAGGACATTCCGGTCTGGATGTGAGAAAGTATTACGGAGGAGGTTACCGAAAATGGCACTGTGTCAACTGCGCTTTTTCAGCCAGTCGCTGGGGAAAGCATCGGAGATGGTGGTCGTCCTGCCGGACAGCGGCGAAGGACCTTTTCCAGTGCTTTACCTGTTGCACGGGTTATCCGACGATGCTTCTGTCTGGCTTCGTCGCAGCCGGATTGAGTGGTATGTACGCGACTTGCCTCTGATTGTGGTGATGCCTGATGGGGGAAGAGGCTGGTACACCAACGCGGTGAACGGTGATGCCTGCGAGGACCACATCATGAAGGACGTGGTGGGACAAACGGAGCGGCTTTTCCCAGCAGCCCGAGACCGCCAGCACCGCGCCATCGCGGGGCTTTCGATGGGTGGCTATGGCGCGATCAGCCTTGCCCTGCATCACCCCGAGAGTTTCGTCGCGGCTGCCAGTCTCTCGGGAGCAGTCGCCGTGGGCCACAAGCCCATCACCGATGAGATGCTGCCAGACTTCAAGCGCATCTTCGGAGAGAACCCGCAGGGCTCCGACAAAGACCTTTTTGCGCTGATAGAGAAGGTGGACAGGTCACAGCTGCCCAAACTGTGGCTGGACTGCGGGGTAGAAGACTTTCTGATTGAGGACAATCGCGCCTTCCATGCACATCTGGAGACATTGGGCATCCCGCATGTCTACCACGAGTTTCCGGGCGCGCACACGTGGGACTACTGGGACGAACATATTCAGCAGGTGTTACAGTTCGTGATGGAAGCGATGGGACAGTGAACCTTCCGCCGATACCGTCAGATGTTCGGCAGGAGCTGCTGGACATCACTGCCGGCGTAGAGGGGTGGTTGACCGCTGAAGAGGGCGAACTGCTGTACCGACTGGCGCGGGCTTGCACTGGCGAAGGGGTGATTGTGGAAATAGGCTCCTTCAAGGGCAAGTCCACCATCTGGCTGGCAAAGGGGTCGCTGGCAGGGGCACGGAGCCGAGTGGTGGCGATCGACCCGCACACCGGCTCGACGGAACACCGGCACGGTATCGCCCCCGTGTGGACGTACGATGAATTCGTGGCTAACCTGCGTCGGGCGGGGGTGGAAGAGGTGGTAAAACCCATCGTGGCTACCTCCGCCGAAGCGGCGGCACACTTCGACCAGCCGGTGGAGCTGCTCTTCATCGACGGCGACCACCGCTACGAAATGGTGCGTCAGGATTTCGACCTGTGGTTCCCCAAACTGATGGAGCGCGGCTACCTGCTGATGCACGATACCATCCGGTGGGCAGGCCCCCGCCGTGTGGCACGGGAGTCGATCTACCGATCGGAGAACTTTCGACACGTGGGCTTTGTCCATTCGATCACCTTCGGGCAGAAGGTGACGCGGAACGCCCCCGTTGACCGCTGGCGCAACCGCTACCTGCTGGTCTTGCACACCGTGTACGACCGTTTGAGCTATGTTCCTGTTCCGTCAGCCCTGAAACGGGTAGCAAAGGCGATTTTCGCGCGGTTGCAGGCGTGAGGCGTCGCCGACCCTTAATTCCTTACAGGGGGTATAACATAATGTTGCTGTGAAGCCGATATTTCACTGTCCAGCGGGACGCTTAATCCAGAGAGTGGAGAGGTGACTGATGGGTTTCGACGTTTTCGGTATGTGCAATGCACTGGTAGACCTGCAGGCGCAGACGGATGAGGCGTTGCTCATGCAGCTGGGATTGGAGAAGGGCGGCATGTTCCTGATTGACGAGGCACAGCGTCAGGAACTGCTGCAACGCCTATCGGGGCGGGTCATCCATTCGGAAGCGGGCGGTTCGGGCGCGAACACCATGATTGGGGTCGCGCTGCTTGGCGGCACGGCGTGCTACACCAGCAAGGTGGCGGACGATGAGCATGGCGCGATTTACCGACGCAGTCTCAGCGACAAGGGGGTCAAGCCCAATCTTGCCGTCGGTGCGGGTAGCACAGGCGTATCTTTCATCCTGCTGACACCCGATGCTCAGCGCACCATGTGTACCTATCTGGGAGCCAGCCAGCAACTGCACCCCGACGAGGTGAACATCGACGACCTGCGCCAGAGCCGTTACCTGTATATCACGGGTTACATGTGGGACACGGAAACCCAGAAGCAATCGGTGCTGCACGCCATGCACGAAGCGAACCGCGCGGGGGTGCGCGTGGCGTTCAGCCTGTCGGACATCTTCTGCGTGCGCCGGCACAAAGCCGACTTTCAGCACCTGCTGGAGCAACACGTGGACGTGCTGATTGGCAACGCTGCAGAGGCGCAGGAGCTGAGCGACACCGACAACCCACACGACGCCGCGAGCCGACTGGCGGAATATTGTGACGTCGCGGTGGTCACGATGGATAGCCGCGGCGCACTGATTCGACAGGGAAGCACGGCGTATGAGATTCCGACGTTTCGCGTGCAGGCGGTAGATGCTACTGGCGCGGGCGATATGTATGCGGCGGGGTTGCTGTATGGGTTGTGCCGGGGCTGGGCGCTGGACGTCGCAGGCAGGCTGGCAGCATACACGGCGGCGCAGGTAGTTACCAAGCTGGGCGCACGGCTGGACAGCATCGAGATACGACCGCACCTGCTTCCATAGCGCGACGCCACGTGCTATAATGCAAGCAGAGGTGATACCTGAAGGCCCAGCAGGCAGCGGGCGTGCGCGACTACTGGCTGGTGACCCCCGAGCGCAAACAGGTGGAGTTTTACCAGTTGGGCGAAGGCATCTAACGAATGGTGCTGTCTGGTTCTGAAGGTACTTACCACAGCAGTGTGCTAGACGGATTCTGGCTAAATGCAGGATGGCTGTGGCAGCAGCCAGAACCAGGCTTAGTGGATATCAAGCGACAATGGGGATTGCTCCTCAAACGAGACCCCGGAAGGAGATGAACATGCAAGAGGGACTGAGGGAGGTTCGGGTTACCGACTTCGGCGCCGTTCCTGACGACGGAAAGGACGATACGCAGGCTATCCTCGCCGCACTGGAAGAGTGCAAACGACGCGCCCCCTGTGTACTCGTTTTCCCCAAAGGACGGTATGACGTACACGCGGGCAGTAATCCGCGCAACCAGTGGGTGCTGTTCCCCGTAAGCGGCATCAACGGGCTGACGGTGGACGGCAAAGGCTCCACACTGATGGTTCACGGTATCACGGGACTGTTCTGGTTCGAAAAGTGCGCTGACCTGACGCTAAGGAACCTGACGGTGGATTGCGCCCGCCCCGCCTTCTCGCAGGGAAAGGTCATCGCGGTAGACGGCAACCGCTTTGACGTGGAGATACCTGCGGAATATCCTGTCAAGGGCGGCGAGCCGGTCGGCGCATATATGGACTATGACCCCCAGACGCGCCTGCCGCTGCGTCACGGGCTGGACGAGTACGGCACCGTAGAGCGCACGGAGTTGATTCGTCCACAGGTGCTGCGCGTTCACCTGAGGCAACCTGCTCGCGTCAAGCCGGGCGTGCTGGTGGTGCTGCGCCATCAGGTGTACAGCTACAACGCCTTCGTGTGCGACCGTTGCACCGACGTGCGGGTGCAGGATGTCACCATCCACACGATACCGGGCATGGGGCTGGTGGCGACCGTCTGCACCAACGTTACGGTCGAGCGGATGCGCGTCGTCCCAAAGCCGGGTTCCGGGCGCATCATGTCCACCACTGCCGATGCCACACACTTTGGAGGCTGCAAGGGAACGATTCGCCTGAGCGGTTGCCTGTTCGAGGCGATGGGCGACGACGGGGTAAACATCAAGTCTGGACTGTATCTGACGCTGTTGCGCCGTGTCAATGCGAATACCATCGAGGCACGGCACAATCTGCGCATGATGGATACCCCCGACCCGGGCGACGTGATGGAGATTTCGCATGGTGACGACCTGTTACCCTACGCCAAAGCCACCGTCAAGCGGGTGCAGGTGCTGGAGGACAGTGTGGTGCGGGTGGTCTTTGAGTCTGCCCTGCCCGCCGGACTGCGCGCGGGTGATGTCTTCGGCAACGCCACGCGCGTTCCCAAAGTGCGAATCAGTGACTGCGAAGTACGCAATAATCGGGCGCGGGGAATGCTGATCCAGACGCGCGACGTGGTGATTGAGAACTGCCGCTTCCGGGGCTGCTCGAGCGCAGGCATTATTGTGCTGACCGAAGTGGCGCACTTTTTCGAGTCCATCGGCACGCGCGATGTGACGGTGCGCAACTGCCTGTTTGAAGGGGTGAACTACGGCGCGGCGATGGTGCCCGGCGCGCTGTGCGCGATGGCGTGGATGAAAGACTTTACCTACCCGCCCAAACCCGGCATCCACCGTAACGTGACCTTTGAAGAGAATACCATCCGGCGGACCGATAACTCCGCCATCTTCGTGGCTGGCGTGGACGGCATCACCCTGCGCAACAACCGCATCGAGCGTGCCTGCGACCGTCCCACTGTGGAGACCGGTGGCTATGCCATCTACGTGATGAGCAGCCGCAACGTGCGCCTGCAGGACAACCGCATCGCTGCGCCGCAGGGTCAGGGGTTCAAAGAAGCGGTCGGCTGGGGAGCAGGGGTGGAGAGGTAGTCTTCGAATGCTTTCATAAACCGCTGCTGCCCTTCAGCGGTCATAGCAAGATACCCTCTTCCAGCGCAGTGCCATTCTGGGTTGCACCAGCACGGTTCCTGTCTGTACAATAAAAGGCGTCATGGAGGTGGTATAGTGCAGGACGCAGTGAATCAGGCGAACGTGCTTGTTCAGGCGCTGCCGTACATGCAACGCTACAGCGGCAAGACCTTTGTGGTGAAGTACGGCGGCGCGGCGATGGTGGATGAACGTCTCAAGGCGCAGGTGATGCAGGACATCGTGCTGCTGCGCACGGTGGGTATCAAACCGGTGCTGGTACACGGCGGCGGCAAAGAGGTCAGCGAGGTGATGCAGCGCATGGGCTTGCAGCCGCGCTTTGCAGGCGGGCTGCGTGTGACCGACGCCGAGACGATGGAGATTGTGGAGATGGTGCTGGCGGGCACCACCAACAAGGGTATTGTGTCGCTCATCCACTGTGCGGGCGGTAAAGCGGTGGGGCTGAGCGGCAAGGATGGCAACCTGTTAGTAGCACGCAAGCTGACCCCCGGCGGCAACGACATCGGCTATGTGGGCGAGGTGACACAGGTGAACGCGGAGGTCATCGAGGTGCTTGCCGCCGCGGGATACATCCCCGTCATCTCCTCCGTTGCCATCGGCGAGGATGGCGAGAGCTACAACGTCAACGCCGACCACGCCGCTGGAGCCATCGCGGCTGCGCTATGTGCGGAGAAGCTGATTGTGCTGACGGACGTGCCCGGCGTGCTAGCAAACCTGAACGACCCGACCTCGCTGATTTCGGAGATGAGCGTCGCGCAGGCGGAGGAACTGCTTCGCAACGGCAAGGCGGAGAGCGGTATGGCGCCCAAGCTGGAAGCTTGTATCACCGCGCTGCGCAGCGGTGTGCAACGGGCACACATCATCGACGGACGGCAGCCCCATGCTATTCTCATGGAAGTGTTCACCGACCACGGCGTGGGCACGATGATTAAGCCGTGAGACGGTTTCCGCTTGCCATAGCCCTCCTGCTCAACCTGACCGCCGCGGCTCTCGCCCAACCGCCGACCACAGCTCTGGTCATCGTAGAGGGACTGACGTGGCAGCAGGTGGAGCGTGGAGAGATTGGCGGGCTGTATGTGCTATCGCAATACGGTGCGGCAGGGCTGATGAGCATCGGTGCGTCCGGTAACGAGACCACCAGCCGATTTGCCCTCACCCTGCAGACGGGAAGACGGCTTGTTCTGCCAAGCGAAGGCACTGTCGAGGCAGTGCGTCGGCGGTACCCGAAGGTGCGCTGGCTGACGGATGAACTGGCGCGCGCGGGCGTGACAGTGACACTGCATCTGGAGACATCGCAACAGCAGGTGCGCGCGCTGCTGGCTCCGTCCTTTCCGCCTCCATCTCCTGCGGCGCAGCTGCAGATATGGTGGATAGCGGGGGAACCGGCTACCATCAGCCGCGCTCTGGAGCGCGCTATCAGCCCACTCAACCCCGAACGCGACCGCGTGTTGATTATAGGGCTGCCTCCGGCTGGCGAGCGATTGGCGCCTGTCATCGCGGCAGGTGGCGAATTGCGAACTGGGGTGTTGACTTCCCAAACCACGCGAACCGAAGGGCTGGTCTCGGATGTGGACATCGCCCCGACCCTTCTGCGCTGGCACGGGCTTGCCCTGCATGTAGGCGAACACCCGATGCGTGTGGTGGCTCAAGAGCCGATGGTCACGGTCAAGCATCTCGCCCGCCTGAGCCGCTGGAACGGGCAGGGGCTGATTCCGCTCGGCGCTCTGCAGGTTGGGGGCGGGCTGCTGGCGGTGCTGGCGGCACTGCGGTTGATACGGCAAAGACGTGTCCCCCAACGCGCCGGGTTGGTGCTGTCCGTGGCGATAGGAACCCTGCTGTCGCTGCCTGCGGGCACAGTGATTGCCCCTTACCTGCCCGCTAGTCGCTTCGCACAATATGCGGCGCATGTGCTGCTGTCGGCATGGGGGCTTTCCCTGCTGGCGCACTGGGGAGTGTGGCACGAGCCGTTTCGCGCCTATGTGCGCGCCTGTGCGCTGAGCATACTGGTGGTTGTGGTAGATGCCGTGAGCGGGCAGCACGGGGTTCGGTCTTCCGTCTATAGCGCGTACGCCCTGTCTGGAATCCGCTTCTACGGCATCGGCAACGAGATGATGGGAGTGCTGGTGGGTTGTGCGCTGGCCTGGGGGCTATTCGGTCTGAAGGCGACATGGCGGGCAGTGGTCTGGTTCATCTCGGCACTGGTGCTGGCAACGCCTGTGTGGGGAGCGAATCTGGGCGGTCTGCTCACCGCGGCGACAGGGTTGGGCTGCGCATGGGAATGGAGTCACAAGCGCAGGATGCCCCGCCCGCAGCGATGTGCGCAGTGGCTGCTGATGGGTATGCTGGCGGCTTTCGGGATAATGTGGGTAGATAGCCTCAGTGCATCCCCCTCTCACATCGGGGAAACATGGCTGCGCTGGCAGGCGGAGGGCTTCACCGCCATCGTGGACACCCTGCTCTCCAAGCTGGCACTGATGAGCCGTGTGTTACTCAGTCCGTTTGCATGGGGAGTGTTGCTGGTTATCGGCTTGGCGTTATGGGCGATGGGGCGTTCGGGTACACTGACCGCCTGGCGCAACGGCTGGCGCGGAGAGTATCTACCGTGGCTGGTGTGCATGGGAGCCGCGTTCGTGTTCAACGACTCCGGCTTTGTGCCCGCAGCAGCCATTCTTGGCGTGGGTGTGGGCGCATTGCTCACGCGGAGACTGCAGGAGGTGCAGCATGGTTCGTCTGCCTGACCTGGTGGGCTATCTGGATGATTATCTCGCCATCCGGGACATCCCCGACTATCCCAACGCCTTCAACGGTTTGCAGGTAGAGGGCAAGGAGGCGATTCACCGCGTGATGACAGCAGTGGACGTTTCGGTAGCGTCGGTGGAGGAGGCGGCGGCGTGGGGTGCCGACTTGCTGGTCGTGCATCACGGACTGTTCTGGGGCGGCTTACAGCCGGTGGTGGGACGCTTTCGGCGGCGATTGCAGCCGCTGTTGTGCGAGGGCATCAGTTTATACTCGGCACATCTGCCGCTGGACGTGCATCCCGAAGTGGGCAACAACGTGCAACTGGCGCGTACGCTGGGGCTATCCCCTGTGGAACGGTTCGGGGATTATCAGGGCACGCCGATTGGGGTGCTTTGCGAAACCGAGCTTCCGCTTCAGGAACTGGTGTCCCGTCTAGAAGCAAGCCTGCACACACAGGTGAAAGCCATCTGTTTCGGCAATACAGTGGCAAGGCGGGTGGGCGTCATCACGGGCAGCGCAGGGCAGACGCGCATCCTGACCGAGGCGCATCGGCTGGGTATCGACACGCTCATCACGGGCGAAGGCGCGCACCACACCTATCTGGATGCCGAAGAGCTGGGCATCAACCTGCTCTACGCCGGGCACTATGCCACCGAGACGCTGGGCGTGCGCGCGCTGGGAGAACACCTGCAGCGGATGTTCGGTCTGGAACATCGCTTCTTTGACCACCCGACCGGTCTATGACCCCGCTTCCTGCTGCGCCACGCGCCATGCCCACCACCACGTCAGCATCGACGCGGCAGCCACCACACCGGAGTCGTTGAGCATCAAGAGCAGTATCGCCCCCGCCCAAACCGGCGCAGGCGCTCCCTTCAAGCCGCACAGCCCGAACAACAGCAAGGGCGTCCATGCACTGCTGAGCAGCAGGCTGAGGTTCATCTGCACTTTGCGTCCTATCGTGGGCAGCCAGTTCGCCGGTTGTTGCAGGAACCTGCCCAGATGCGATGGGTTCGGGGATACTATCTCCCACCACACCACGACCGCCAGCACGCAGAGTAGCACCCCTGCCCCCCACCAGCGCCATCGGCGCAGTGCGTGGAGCATCGCCACACCGAACGCCGACAACATTGCCCCCGTGTTCGCACCCAAGAACGGCGCGCCCACTGCTACAGCGGTCAGCGCCCAGCGCAACAGGCTCCAGGTCCCGCTCTCCGCGAGGAGAAACCCGCTCTGCGCTCCGAACAGGCTACCCGCCATCTCATTGCCCACGCCGTAGAAACGCGCCCCTTCCTGCAGCACATAGCCGTAGCCGCTCCAGCGCAACAGATTCCCGCCGTGCAGCAGGTCTATTCCTGCAAACACCAAAAGAACCGTGCCAAGACCACGCAGGCTCTGACTCAACGGCAAGCGCGACAGCGCAATGAGCAGCCCTCCCGCGCTGATAAGCCAGATTGCCACTCGCGCCTGCCAAGAGATGCCCCCGAGCGGCAGGCAGATGAGCACCGGTACCAGCGATACCCCTAGCACAGGCACTACGCAGGGAAACAACCATAGCGGGCGCACCACTCGCTTCAGCCGCCACCACCACAGCCACGCCAGCACCAGCGCAACCAGCTGCCCCGTCGGCAACGCGCCTATCGTACGGTTCCACCATGCCTGCCGCATCAGTGACTCGTACAGGCGTTGCGTCGTCTGGGCAGGGCTGTCATTAGGCGAAACGCGAGTGGGTAACCCTACCACGCCTGCAGGCATCTTGGTGCCGCCAAAGTGTGACAGCCACGTCGCGGTAAGGTCAGGCAAGGTGATGTAGCCAGGCAGGCGAGATGAACCTGAGACCAGCAAGCCCTCACCGTCCCTGCCCAATCGCAGCACCCACCCCAGCTGGGAGCCTCTCGCCGCCTCGGAAGGGGATGGAATCGGCATCAGCAGATAGAGCACGTCGGTGGGTTGGGTGAGGACGGTTTGCAAACGCCGCACCAGCGGCTCCAGCTGAGTAGGCTCCACCGTGTCCGCATCTATCCATAGCATCAACCGCGAGTGCCCGCGCAAGACGAACTGCGCCACCTCAAACAGGGTTGCCGGTTCCGCAACGATGCGGGTATCCGCTTCGGGAAAAGGCGCACCCGCCAGCAGCATCGGTGAGTCGCGACGGGTAGTCAGGTAGCCCAACCGTACTCCCCTTGCCTTGAGTTCCTCCGGAAGCAGTCCGAATACCACAGGGTATCCCCAGCAACAGTTTATCTGCTCTAGCTGCCGCAGCCTCTCCACACCGTTCGGTGAGAGGTTTTCAGGCACCAGCGCGCGTGTGCCCGCATTGAGGGTGAGGAATACGCTGCGCTCCCATTGCTCACGAGATAAGGGGGAAGATGGTCGCCACGGCGAGGAAGCCACCCGACTGAGCAACAACGCCTGCGCGCCCGGCATTGTCGCAGTGTGACGAATCAGCAAGGGCACTTCGGTCGGCTGCAGGCAAACCACCACCACCCGCTGTGCTCCCGCTGGCAGCACACAAAACAACCAGCCTGCCAAAACCAGGCTGAACAGGACAAGCCTGATGCCCCGCATTTGAACTTTGGGACACGATAGTCAATCGAAATCGAACAGGTCTTCCAGAAAGGATTTCAGCCGCTTACGCTTCCGGCGTGGTTTGCCTTCATAGTAGTCATCTTCATACTCGTATGGCGGTGGCTGGGGAGAGGGAGGTACTCTGATTTCACGTCCGCCCGCTCGCGCCAGAATCTTGTCCAGCTCCCCCCGATCCAGCCACACGCCGCGGCAGTGCGGACAGTAATCCACTTCCACCCCGTCCCTGTCCACTGGAACCATTATTTCCTGACACTTTGGACACAACAGCCTGCCTGATATAGGCATCATCATCGTGCGTTCCTCCGTTGTTGCTTCAGGGATATTGTACCAGAAAAAGGAGGTCGTGAGGAGGGCGAATCTGCGGCTGAGCCGTCAAAACGTGCCAAACGTCTCGTAAGAAGCATCGCTCTCCAGATGATGCCCGTGCCAGCGTGTCCGGCAGCATCAGGCGTTTTATCAGCTATCCCCAAAGCAGCCGATGATGCCTAACGCTTATCGATGGGGACGTAGTGCAATCCATCGGGTCCAGTATACTTGGCGCGCGGGCGTATCAACCGGTTGCCCGCCCACTGTTCCAGAATGTGCGCAGTCCACCCAACGACCCGACTGACGGCGAAGATGGGCGTGAACAGCTCGGACGGAATGTTCATCGCTTGATAGCAGATACCCGAATAGAGGTCTACGTTCGGGTAGACCTTGCTATTCTCGCGCATGGTACGCTCTACCGCGACGCAGGTCTGGTAGAGCCACTCGTGCTGGGTACCTCGCGTGAGCTGCTCGGCATAGCGACGCAGGATGCTGGCGCGAGGGTCATCAGTGCGATACACACGGTGTCCGAATCCGGGCACCTTCACCTTGTTTGCCAGCGCGTTCTTCACCCAGGCTTCTGCCTTGCTCGGATCGCCGATTTCGAACAGCATCCGGATGACCTGCTCGTTGGCACCGCCGTGCAGGGGTCCCTTCAGGGCGCCGATAGCACTGGTCACCGCGGAGTACATGTCCGACATCGTCGCGGCGACCACACGAGCCGCGAACGTGGAGGCGTTCAGCTCATGGTCGGCATGAAGGATGAGCGACACATCAAACGCCTGCACCCACTCTTCAGGTGGTTCCTCTGCGTGCAGGGTATAAAGGAAGTTACAGGCGATGCTCCTGCCCGGGATGGGGTGAACGGGTTCCATACCCTGACGCAGTCGCTGGTGTGCGGTCACCAGCTGGGGGATGCGTTCGGTCAGACGGATTGCCTTGCGCAAGCAGGCATCCAGACGGGTGTTACCGCTATCCGGGTCCCAGTGCCCCAACGACGATACCGACGTGCGCAACATCTCCATCGGGGTTGCCGTTTTGGGAAACATGCGCAGTATCATCACCGTTTCGATGGGCAGTTCCATGCTACCGGTGAAGCTATCGAGGAACGCTTCGAACTCCACTTTGCCGGGCAGTCGACCGTACCACAGCAGGTAAGCAACCTCTTCGAAATTGGACTTCTCGGCGAGCTCGACCACATCATAGCCCCGGTAGAGCAGTCTGCCTTTCTGCCCATCGATGAAGCAGATGCTGGACTCGGTGGCGAAAACGTCCTGCAGTCCCACATTCACGACCTGTTCTTCCGTTTTCTGACTCATGGTAACCCACTTCCTGAGATAAGCAAAAAGGCGACAACACATCTGTTGCCGCCTTTGGCACAGGTTGCAATCGCTTCTACTTCGCAGACAGAAGCCTGCGATGATTGATTGCGGCTGCGCAGGCTACTTCGCCAGCGCTTTCTTCGCGTATTCGCGAGCAGACTCGAGCTGTCCCGCCGAACCCAGCAGCTCGTTGCGGCTGGCGATGAATTTGGCGTACTCGGCCATGAAGATTTTGCCCGGCTCGCGCAGGTCGAACTTGTCGCAATGGTCGCGGAAGAACTCGCGATGGACGCGACACCACACGAGGCGTCCATCTGTGTCGATGTTAATCTTACAGACGCCCAGTTTGGCGGCGGGCAGATACTGCGCGGGGTCTACGCCCTTCGTGCCCTTCAAGCAGCCGCCTGCCGCGTTGATGCGCTCCACCTCGTCCTGCGGCACCGAGGACGAACCGTGCATCACCAGCGGGAAGCCGGGCAGACGCTTCTGGATGGCCTCCACACGGTCCATGTGAATACGCTGGGAGCCGCTAAACTTGTACGCGCCGTGGCTGGTGCCGATGGCGACCGCCAGGCTGTCGCAGCCAGTGCGCTTGACGAACTCTTCCGCCTCTGCGGGGTCGGTCAGGCGGGCGTCCTTCTCGTCCACTGAGATGTGCTCTTCCACACCGCCCAGCATACCCAGCTCCGCCTCCACGCTGATGCCTTTGGCGTGTGCGGCTTCCACGACACGCTTGGTCACGGCGATGTTCTCCTCGAACGGCAGGTGCGACCCGTCGATCATCACCGACGAGTAGAACCCGCTCTCGATGCAGTCGTAGCAGGTCTGCTCATCACCATGGTCTAGATGCACTGCGAACAACGAGTCGGGCCATATCTGCTCCGCCGTGCGGATAATCGCCTCCAGCATCCGTTTGTCGGTGTAGGAGCGCGCGCCTTTGCTAATCTGAATGATGAAAGGCGCCTGCGACTCCATGTTACCCCGAAACAGCGCCATTGCCTGCTCGAGGTTATTGATGTTATACGCGCCGAGCGCATACTTGCCGTATGCGTGCTCGAACAGAATACGGGTTGGAACAATCATCTTTCAGTCTCCTTCTTTCCTCTCTGGTAGGTTACACTACCCAGTGATATATTCGCCAGCTCATTCGGTTTCCCCTGTCCACAGGAAAACCAGTACCTTTATTATATCACGTTTGTGTGAGGCACAGGGAAACGGGTTATTCGGGCGGACAGGAGATTTCAGAACCGCGTCTTGTACTCGAGCGCGCCAGCCAGCTCATTGCGCGAAAGACCATCGGGCACGCGGTGCTGGTAGTTGGTCAGGCGCAGGCTCAGGTTGAGGAAATGGTCATCGTCCAGTTGCCAGCCGTAGCGCAGGTGGAAGGAGTGTGCGGTTCCCTTATTGCCCTGATAGTTCACCGAGTCCAGGCTGTAACCCACCTCACCACTAGAGAGGGCAGAGAGCCTGCCAGCCACGCTCAACAGCGCACGGCGGATAATCTGGCGTTTGGCGTAGTCGGTTTCGATTCGGTACTCCCCGTTCAGCATCTGGCGACTGTTCAGGCGCGTGCTCATCTTCCACACGTCCAGCCCTATCGGCTGCACGCGGTTATTGCCCTGTTCAGGCAGGGTCAGGAACTGGTGGCTGAGCGAGGTATGCGGATTCAACTGCCAGTCTAAGGAGTAGCGGCGCACGTGCCATGTCTCCATATTCGGCTGCTCAATCATGCGGTAGTATACTTCCCCTTTGAAGTTGCTCATGGGGGCGACGGTGAAATGATACGTTCGCATCACCAAACGGTCGGCTGCCTGCGGGATAAAGGCGGAGGTGTATTCCGCCAGCAGGCTGTGCTTGCCCAGATTCGCGGTGATGCGCCCACTGCGCGTCTCTTTTTGCCAGGTTGCCCTGTCTGCCAGCGCGGCGTACGCACCGGTGAACTGGATATTGGTCAAACCCAGTGCGTTGAACGGCTTCAGCGACGAGACAGATATCTCGCTCTGCGCTTTGGTGTTCACGCGGTCCACGCGCAGTTCGTCGTACTTGCCTGTGACGTTGGCAAAGTTCAGCACCGGACCCGACAGCGCAAAGCTCTTCAGCAGGCTGCCGGTATCGGCGCTGGTGGTGCGGCGCGACAGGCTCATGGCATAGGTCAGGTCTTTGCGCAACAACCACTGAGAGGCTACCGTGCGTATCAGCTCGGAAGGGCAATCGCTGCGCCCGAACCTCTGCTCAGTGAACTGCATAATGGCGCCCTTGGAGACGGGCGTCTGCACCTGCACGGTATCTGCGGTGTCGTAGTAGCCGTCGGTGCGACGCAGGTGTTTCTGCTCCACCACAAACCATACCGGTCGGCTCTTGTCGGATTCCACGCGCCAGAAGTTGGTCAACGCGGTGGTGGGTTCGCGCAGCACGCCCTCTTCCTCCACCCGGTCGCGATACGCTGAGAGCTTCAGCCCTTTTCCGAGCGCGTGGTCGATGGCGGTGGTCTCACGCCACTGGCTTTGCAATACCTCCGTTGCGCCATCGCGGTTGGTACGGTCGCTCAGGTGTGTAATGCGTGTGGTCGTCGCGGGTTGATACTGGAAGTATAGCCGCTGGCGTCGGTGCATCTGTTGCAACTGGGCGTTGTGCGAGTCGATCCAGAAGCCCTCAAACCACAGCGTTTTGCTCACCTGCCACTGCGCCGCCATGTCGAAGTACTTAAAGCCCAGCAAACCGCTCAGGTCGTTGCGGTCGGTCTCTGTCAGGTCGCCAATGCGCGAGAAGGTGGGGTCTACCTGCTTGATATTGGCAAACAGCGATAGGCGCGGCGTGCGCAGGGCGTACGACTGTTTGATAATCGAACCCTGCGAATCGCGGATGTTGCCGAACAGTGCGCTGATGGAGGTGTTCTTGTCCAGTGCGAGGCGCGTGCTGATGAGCCTCCGCGCGATGCCCGTCTCCGCCGCGTACAGTTTGCGCTCGGGGTCGGTCAGGTCTCCCAGGCGGTTGAAACCTTCGCTGATGCTCTGCTGCTGATAAGCCACCTCGAACTTGGGGCTGGTGTAAGCGACCTGCATGCGCTTCACGTCACCACTGGCGTCTTCTACCGTTGTTTTCATGACGCTGACCTGTGTGTTGGCGGCTGCAGTCATGTTCATGCGCAGGGTCTCTCGCTGCAACCCCGCCTCGCGCAGAACCTGCTGCCTGTCTTTATCAGTGACAGCGTTTGCGCCGGGTTCCACCTGCTGACGCGCCAGCAGAGCCATCTGGTCTATCTCTTCCGGCGTCAGGTTCGCCACCGCGAAACCGGGGTCAGTGCCGAGTCGGGCATAGTCCACCTGCACCGTCTGTGTGTTTAGCGATATTTGACGGAAGTTCAGGTCACCTGTCTCGGTACGGATGGTTTGCTGCATGAACAGGGTGGGCAGGTTCGTGCCTTTGAACGGAGGCAGCTCTGCCCTCAGGAAAGAGCGCACCCAGCCCCGTTCCTTCGCCCACTGCGCCCGCTGTCCCTCGGCAAGGTCGTTGAAGCGGGTGAACTCTTTATCGATGTCCTGCGTGCTGTAAGTGAGCTTCAGTCCGGCGGTTTGCAGCGCGTAGTTGGTCAGCTCGATGCTATTACCCGAATCGAGGATGCGCTGACGCTCAAAACCCAGCTGTGAGTTGCCGCTCAGGCGAAACAGGGCGGAGAGGGTGTCGCGGGTCAACCCGCGCTCCTTCGCCCACTGTGCCCGCTGGTCTTCACGCAGGTCATTGAAGCGCTGGAATTGGGGGTCAATTTTGGTCTCACTGAACCGCAGCTCCATCTGTTTGGTCTGCACGCTGTATTGCGCCTGTCGGATTTCCCCCTTGCCGTCGGTGATGCGGCTGACATCGGTCTGCAGGTTCATCCCGCCAGCCACGTAGCCCAGCCCGTAGCTCATGCGACGCATCCCCCGCTCTTTCTCCAGCCAGCCGAGCAGCTGGTCGGGGGCGGCTTTTTGCTCGCGCAGAGCGGCGAAACCCGCGAAGCGCTGCCCCACGTCCTGATACATGCCGCGCAGCTGCAGCCCGCCCACACTCCAGTTCAGGTTCTGCAGGATGAGCCGGTCTGAGCCAGAGGCGGCTTGCGTATTCGGACGTGCAGGAGCACCCGGTTGCAGGGTGGGGTCCGCCACCGCCTGTATTGCCCGTTGCGAGGAGAAGAACAGCAAGCCTTCTACAGCACTGTTGCTATTCAGATTCAGACGGGTCTGCATACCGTAGGTATCGGTCTGCAGGGTGGTACCGTCCTCGCGGCGCAGGAACGCGCTGGAGCTGTACATCATGTTCAGCTGGCTCTGTCCGAACTGCAGCCTCATCGACGGAGCCTGCAGCAATCCACGCTGTTCACTGGAGCCGGGCACGTAGCGGTAATACACCCGTATCGTTTGTGAGGTGCGCACTGGATCAGTGAAGAAGATAGCGCCTGTCGTATAGTCGATGGTATAGTCCTGATTGCGCTGCAGGGTACGGGCGTCTACCATCACCCGCTCGCTTTCGGGCACGATATTGCCGTAGCGCAGCAGGTAGCCGGCCCGCGTGCCGTTGCCGCGCAGCATGTCGGCGTTTGCCTGTCCAACCTGAGAACCACCCGATGGCGATTTGGAGGCAGTAATACGCCCTTCCGCGAGGGGTATCGTGGAGGGCGGGTTACCCTGTCCCCACGCGGTCGCCATGACTGCGAAGGCAACACCTGCCTGCAATATGTAACGAACCGATAACCTCATCAGAACCGAACTTTGATAACGTCTACTTCGACCTGTCTGCGCTCGATCTTACGTTCCAGCTGTCCTTTCAGTTGTTCCTCACCACGGATGCGGATTTGCTCCCGTAAAGATTCCAGACCCTGCGTTGGGGAGGAAACCACTTCCGCTGGGAGAGTGACGCGCGTTGCGACGGTCTTGCTGCCATCCATCTCCTCCAGTCGTTCGGCAATCGGATTGTCCGTACCTGCGGGAGGGCTGTTGACGTCGATGTAGGGTACGTCCTGTTCCATGACCGGCTCACCCTGCAGCGCATCGGTTGGAGCAGGGGCAGGGGTAATTCGCGCACGAGCCACTGCAGACCATTTGAACTCATTATTCGTCAATCGTTTTTTTGTCGTAGTTGTTGGTCGCTGTGACACTGTTCGCTTTACCGCGCGAGTCTGCTTGCTTCCGTTTAGCGAAGCCACTTTGTGTGGCTTTGGAGCGGATAGAGACCGACTGACTAGCGAGGGTGCAGGAGACGTTGGGCTGTGCGTGTGGCGAAAAGCCAGATTGCTCACCATCTGCGGCACCTGCCGGGGGCTGAACTGCCACACAAGCAGTGCCATCAATACAACGGTTGTTGCCAGTGAAGCACGCCAGGCCATCGGCCGCCAGCCCATTGCCAGTCGTTCTGTCCATGTAGGCTGGTCCACCGTCGCCGACAGAATGCGCGCCTTCAGCATCGGTGGAGGCTCCTGTTCACGCAAAAGGCTCACGACCCGTCGTAGCGATTGCAGATGTGCCACCGCCTCGCGGCACCCCGCGCACTGCTCCAGATGTGCTTCCACTCGCTCGCACTCATCGGGCGGCAGGGCATTATCCACATACGCCGACAGCGCTGTCCACCACTCTACACAGACCTTCATCGTCCTATCCCCCGGCTTTACTGTGAAATGAGTGCCCACTTTTCCTCGTCCCACCTATTTAGATACTAATCCGCTCGCAATGTTTCATCTCTGACAACGCGCAGAAGAAAAATTGGCGGCGTGCGAACTGCAATCGCCACGCCTGGGTTCCTAGCAGGAGCATGTGCCACCCGCACAGAAGAGGTGCTTTGTGCGGAGGGCGGGAAGATCGCCTTCCATCCGTTTATACCACACCCTCATTCGCAGGAGATGCAATGATGCCTCAAGCACAGTGGCAGATCATACCGTTTGGCTGGACGGTGCAAGATGACGGCACGGTGCGCGCGGAGATGCCCCAGGGCGCACTGTTGCTCAAGGACAGCTTTTCGCAGGCGGGTGAACTGAGCGCGACGGTGGTGGTGCATCGCGCTGTCTCTAACCCGACCTACTGGAAAACGGTGGGCATCACCCTGTGGCAGGACGACCGCCACCACTGGCGGCTGAATCTGGTAGAAGCCCCCGAAAACCTCCAGTACCGCCGCAGCGCCGAATTGCACGAGATGTACGGCGGCATCTGGCTGGCGGGTAATGAACCCGATACCCGTCTCAGCGTCAAGGAGAGCTTCAGCCTTCCCGACTGGAGCTGGGAGTATGGAAAGCCGTACCGCCTGCGCCTGATTTGGAGCGCGCAAACTATCCGCGGAGAAGTCTACGACGCGCAAAATACCCTCTGCTGGGCATACGAGTGGGCACTGGATAACCCGAAGGCGGTGCGTGCGGGCTATCTGGGGTTGACCTGCAACGCTTTCGACGCCACCTTCTCGCAAATAGAGACGCGCAACACTGTACCTGCCGAGCCACCCCGTCCCGAACAGAAGCCCCTGCCAGCCTACAAGGTGGCGCACGTGGGCAGGAAGGTGCGCCAGGGTACCGGCTTTTTCCGCGTGGAGGAAATAGACGGCGTCTGGTGGTTCATTGACCCCGAGGGGCGGTTCTTCTTCGCACTCGGTACCGACCACACCAGCTACTTCGTGCACTGGTGCGAGAAGCTGGGTTACGCCCCTTACCATGAGAATATGAAGAAACGACACGGTTCCGAGCAGGCGTGGGCACAGGAAACCCTGCAGCGTCTGAAAAGCTGGAACTTCAATATCCTCGCCGCGAACCATTCGTCCTACCTCCGCCATCACGGGCTGGCATACATCGATAACATTCTGGGCATGGGACAGGGCTTCGCCGCTATTGACGATTTGGTGAAACAGGTTCACTGGACGGGGTTTCCCAACGTATTCTCTCCGCGATGGCAGCAATGGTGTGACTGGATAGCCTACCAGCGTTGCGCTCCCCTGCGAGACGACCCCTGGCTTATCGGCTATTTTCTGGACAACGAGCTGGAGTGGTTCGGCAAGGATTACAAACCGTGGGGGCTCGCCATCGAGGCGTTGAAACGTGCAGCGGGGCACGACTCTCGCGTGGCTCTGGCGCAGCTGCTGCGCGACCGCTACCGGGGCGATGTGCAGGCATTCAACCGCGCATGGGACGCCCGCATCCGCGATTTCGACGACATCGCGCACGGCGAGCAACCACCTGCCATCCGCACAAAGGCGGCAGAGGAGGACGGCATCGCCTTCACCCGTCTGGCAGCGGAGCTCTATTTCCGAACCTGCGCCGAAGCTATCCGCAAGCACGACCCCAACCATCTGGTTCTGGGCTGCCGCTTCGCAGGGGAGGCACCACCCATTCTGGACATCGCAGGGAAGTACTGCGACGTGGTGAGCATCAACACCTATCCCCGCATCGACCTGCGTGCAGGGCGTGTGCTGGACTGGGAAGAACGGCTGCGCGATTACCATCGGCAGTCCAGACGCCCCCTGATGATTACGGAATGGAGCTTCCCCGCGCTGGACAGTGGGCTTCCCTGCAAACACGGCGCGGGTATGCGGGTGGATACGCAACAACAGCGGGCAGAATGCTTCCGCATTTTCCAGTCTGCCGTGTTTCGCCTGCCGTTTATGGTGGGGTCTAACTTCTTCATGTGGGTGGATGAGCCTGCACTGGGCATCAGCAGCACCTTCCCTGAAGACAGCAACTACGGGCTGGTGAACGAGCAGGGCGAACCGTATAAGATTCTTGTGCAAACTGCAACAGAATTGCAGGCAAAGGTATATGCGATGCACACCGAATCCGTGCGATACCGCACTCGAAGCCCGCAACCACCGCCAGTCAGCAAGCCAGCGTTCCCGCGTCGGCGATGGAACATTCCCCCACAAGCTACGCTGGCGTGGCAGGTGGATTTGCAAAATACGAATCGACAGCCGTTCTCTGGCTGGATAGGGTTCGACCTGCCCGAACATCCAATGGCGCAACGACAATCTGGCGAGTGGCGGTGTGTGAGCATGGACGGCAAGCAGGTGCGGTTCTACATCGAGCCACTCTTCCGACAAAGGCTCTGGCTGTACGTGCAGAACGTGCCGCCGGGCAGGACGTGGACTGGGCTGGTGCTGTTTGTGCAGGCACGCCAGGAACGCCGTCCGCAGGACTACACCATCGCCGCCGATTTCCAGCTGAAATCCCCCAACTTTGACCTGCTGTTTGGAAACGAGCGGGCACCGATACGCACCATCCACTGGCAGGGGCAGCGGATAGGTAGCTACACCGTGCTGGTGCAGCAGAGTCTGGCGCAGATGCAATGGGTACCCCCCAACCGCCATGAAGGGGTGCAAATGGTTGGGACGCCGTTCGGACACTACCTGCGCGGCTGGCTGACCCACCGCGATGGCTCCGCGATTACCGAAGTGAACCAGCAGACGGGGGTTTTTGCGGCACAGCAGGCACGCCCGCAAAGCTACCGCGTGGAATGGGAAATGGAGGTGCGTGAAGACCTGCCGCAGCCGATGCTGCTGGTGCGGATGCGTCGCCTGCAGAACCTGAGCGCAATTCCACTGCGCGTGGAGGCGGTATACCACTATGCCCAGAGCCGGCTGCACGGCGACGGCAGGGACGACGAACCATCTGGAGTGCCCAATTACTACCTGAACGCGGGTGTATGGAGCCATCCGCAGGTAGGGCTGTTCTACGGTTCAATGCCCTTCGAGTCGGAAAAGTGGAAGTGCACCTTCTGGAAAGACCCCGGCGGCGGACAACATCCCGACCTGTGGCAGGACGTGAAGCGGGAGGTGAAACCCGGCGAAACCATTGCGCTGGACGGCGGCTGGGTTGCGCTGCTCATCGGCAGAGGCGACTTCGGCAAGGGAGACTGGGCGAACCTGACCGCGCAGGTACAATCTCTTTCTGGGGTTGTGCACAGCGTACAATGGCTGCGCCGAAGATAGGCAAACTGGAGGCTAGGATTACCAGCGGCAGGCGCATCGCGACGCTGCTGGAACAGACGAACGCGCATCTGGTTATTGCCGGACGTCATATCCTTCGCGCGCAGGAAGCGGCACGGGAATCGAAAACAGAATCTCATCGGATAGGGACTCACTCGGTTTTGGGATATGTCATATGAGATGGGGTGAACTCATCGAGCAAATCATGCGGGAGAATAACGGCATAGCCTCCCTAACGCACCTGTATGAACGCGCACCACTGCACAGAGAGCAAATGCCCTCTGGCGACTGGCGTAAAACATTGCGAGGTGTTCTGTATCGAGAAGCAAAGGCAGGCAGATTCGTCAAAGTGGGTTTGGGAGTATATGCGTTGCCAGAAGCCAAAAAAGCAGAGCCGTCTTCTGCCTATCAGTACGCTCTCGATAAGCGTTCTTATCGGGACTACATCGGCAACAGACCTGACCTGCACGCTACCATCGAGGGTATGTTAATTGAAATCGGTAACTACCTGGATTACAACACCTACACTCCCGACGTCAACAGGCTGTTCGACGGCAAACGTCTGGGTGACTTGTGCGTATTCCGTCAAGTGCCTGATTTCACCTACCAAGACGTCAGAGAGCGCATCGGGCGCTGTGACGTCATCTGGTTTTCGCGTACTGCGCATCCCTTTCCAAAGTATGTTTTTGAGGTAGAAACCACTACTGATTTTGAACGTTCGATGCTTAAGATGTTTGCCCTCAAGGAGTTCGAAACTCGTTTGGTGCTGGTGGCACATGAGAACCGACGCCATCTTTTCGAACAACGCATCAGCCACGACCCGTTTGCCGCGATAGCGAGCAAGTTCCACTTTCGTCCAGTGGAGCTGGTGGCAGAGTTTTACTTCAACTGTGTGGAGCATTACGAGCTGCGCAGCAGATTCCTGGTGTGATTGAGGCAGATGAAAAGACTTTGGGGGATTTAAACTGCCAGAAAACATATGACAGGAGGTGGGAATGAAACAAGCGCTCCTTCTGGTCGCTACGCTATGGGTGATAACGGTAGTTGATGCACAACCATACTCTGCGGAGAGGAATGTCATGATGAAAATCGTCACTACGCTCCCAACCTCGCCCGTGAACCGTCATTATGCGGGCAACCGTGCGCCGCTGTTGCCCAGCCCGCTCATCAAACTGCCCACCGGCTCGATTCGTCCCGAGGGCTGGCTGCGCCAGCAGCTGGAACTGATGGCGGAGGGTTTCACCGGACACCTGACCGAAATCAGCCCGTGGTGCAAGTTTGAAGGCAGCGCGTGGGCAAACCCGCAGGGGCAAGGTGAAAATGGCTGGGAGGAACTCCCCTACTGGCTGAAGGGGTTTACCTCGCTGGGCTATGTGCTGGGCGACCAACGCATCATCGCCGAAGCCAAACGATGGATCGACGCCATTCTCGCCAGCCAGCGCGAGGACGGTTACTTCGGTCCCGAAAGCAACCGCGCCGCGATGGACCTGTGGCCGAACATGATTGCGCTCTACGCGCTGCGCACGCACTATGAAGCCACCGGCGACCCACGCGTGATACCCTTCATGCTCAAGTATTTCCGCTGGCAGATGACCGTGCCGCTGGAGAAGTTCCTGCCGGGCAGCTGGCAGAAAATCCGCGGCGGTGACAACCTCGACACCATCCACTGGCTGTACAACCTCACGGGGGAGCAGTGGTTGCTGGACGCCGCGCGGGTTACCCACGAGCGCACCGCGGACTGGGTGGGCGACATTCCCACCTGGCACGGGGTGAACATCTGCCAGGGCTTCCGCGAACCTGCCCAGTACTATCAGCAAACGGGTGATATTCGCTACCTGCGGGCTACCGAGCGAGTGTACGATACGGTCATGGGCATCTATGGGCAGGTGCCAGGCGGGATGTTCGGTGCGGACGAAAACGCTCGCCCTGGCTTCGCCGGTCCCCGACAGGCGGCGGAGACCTGTTCGATGGTGGAGATGATGTACAGCCACCAGCTGCTCACGCGCATTACCGGCGACGGCAAGTGGGCAGACCGGTGCGAGGAAGTCGCCTTCAACTCACTGCCCGCTGCCATGACGCCCGACCTGAAGGGGCTGCACTACCTCACCGCGCCCAACATGGTGCAACTTGACCGCCAGAGCAAAGCGCCACTGCTGCAAAACGGCGGCGACATGCTTTCCTATAACCCCTACGACTACCGCTGTTGCCAGCATAACGTGGCGTTCGGCTGGCCCTACTTCGCAGAGCACCTGTGGATGGCAACGCCGGGCAACGGGCTGGCAGCGGTCTTCTACGCGCCCTGCCGGGTGAAGGCGAAAGTTGCCGATGGCACGACGGTGGAAATCGTGGAAGAGACCGATTACCCCTTCGGAGAGGAGGTGCAATTGACCATCCGCACACCAAAATCGGTGCGGTTCCCACTCACCCTGCGTGTGCCCGGCTGGTGCGAAACGCCACGCGTGGAGGTGAACGGACAATCACAGCGACTACCCTCACCGGCGAAAGGCTGGATACTCCTGCAGCGCGAATGGCGCGACGGTGACCGCGTCAGGCTAATCCTGCGCATGCCGCTATTTGTTAAAGTATGGGACAAAAACCGTAACAATGTCTCCGTTTACCTCGGTCCGCTGGCTTTCTCCCTGCGGATAGGCGAACGATGGGAACGCTACGGGGGCACCGACCGCTTCCCCGCGTACGAAGTTTTCCCCACCACCGCGTGGAACTACGGGTTGATAGTGGACATGAGCAACCCGCAGAGGTCGTTTCAGGTTATTCGGAAAACTGGTCCGCTTGCCGCACAACCCTTCACTCCAGAAAACGCGCCCATCCTGCTCAGGGCAAAAGGCAAACGCATTCCGCAGTGGCGTCTGGAGGCGAACGGGCTGATTGGAGAGGTACAGGAATCACCGGTGCGCTCGGACGAGCCTGTGGAGGACATCATCCTGATTCCCATGGGCTGTGCCCGCCTGCGTGTGTCGGCTTTTCCACAGATAGGCGAGGGCCCGAACGCCAACGTCTGGCAAGAGACGAATACGGTCATTGCAGAGGCTTCTCACTGCTGGCACGCCGACACGGTGCTCGCGCTGAACGACGGGCTTTTGCCGTCGTCGTCTGCGGATTTGAGCATCCCGCGCTTCACCTGGTGGGACCACGCGGGAACCACCGAGTGGGTGCAGTACGTGTTCTCTCAACCACGCCGCATCTCATCCTGCGAGGTATACTGGTTTGACGACGAGCCGGTTGGCGGACAGTGTCGCCTCCCGGAGTCGTGGCGGGTGTTGTGGTTCGACGGTCAGCAGTGGCATCCAGTGAAGGTCACCCACAGTGAAGAAACACGTAAAGACGCTTTCAACCGCGTCGAGTTCGAGCCGGTAGTGGCGGCGGCGTTGCGGTTAGAGGTCAAGCTCAGGGTAGGATACTCTGCTGGCATTCTGGAGTGGCGCGTGGGCGAGTAGCTGCACTCTCTAGGCGATATTCACTGGAGGAGAGGCTTCCGCCGAGCCGTTCGGCATTATCGCGAGGGAAGAGAGGGAATCTCTTCCCTTTTTGGTTCGTCTTACCCGTTAGAGGGGAACCGGGTGGGTGCCATGTTCGAAAAGGACAATCAACTGGTCGAACGCGTCAGAGCGGGTGACGTAGACGCCTTCGGCGAGCTGTATCAGCACACGCACCGGCGCATCCATCAGTATATCCGCCAAATGGTACCCACCACTGGGGACGCCGAAGACCTGATGCAGGAGGTCTACCTGCGCGCGTGGAGCGGGCTGAAGCAACTGCAGGCGAACGAAGCCTTCTGGGTGTGGTTACATCGCATCGCCCGCAACGCGGTGCTGGACTGGAGAAAACGCAAACAGGTCAGCACCGTGTCTCTGGAAAGCACCTTCACCGATGATGAAGATGGAGAGACGGAGCCTGTGGAGGTGGCTGACTGGTCGGAGAACCCGGAGCAGATTGCCCTCTCCGAGGCGATGCAGGAGGCGGTGCGTTCTCTGCCCGAGAATCACCGCGAGGTGGTGACCATGTACTATCTGGAAGATATGGGCATCTCTGAAGTGGCAAAGGTACTGGGCGTGCCGAAGAACACGGTGCTGTCGCGGCTGGCGCGGGCGCGCGAGACGCTGCGGCGCAAGCTGGGCTATCTGGTGGACGCGAAATGAGGCGATGAACATGGAGTGCACACAAATCAAAGCGAAGTTAGCCGATTACTCGGTGGGACTGCTGGGTGAGCGAGAGAACAAAATGGTTGAGGCACACCTGGCACAATGCCCCTCCTGTGCCGCGGAGCTGCGTGCACTGGAGCGGGTGGACAGGGTGTTGAAAGCAGTGGAACCCGAGGAACCGCCCGCGCATCTCTGGCACAGTATCCGGGCGCGTATTGAGGCGGAACATCCGAGGTTACAGATACCCTTCTGGCAACGATGGTTCTCCGTGCCTCGCCTGGCTTTAGGTGGTGCGGTAGCGGCAGCGGTGCTGGTAGCGATAGCATATTACAGCGTGCTACGCTCACCAGAAGGAGAGGCTTCCCTGCACGAAAACGCCGAGCAGTTGATGCACACCCACCAGATGATGTCCTGGGGTGACCCGCTGAGTGACAAAGCCGCTCTGGGCGTGATGCTTGCCAGCCGCGCACAGACTCAGGAGGTGCCCTGATGCTGAACCGCTGGATGACAATAGCGATTCTCTTTGCCGCTGCGATGGGCATGGCGTTCGCCCAGAAGCCCGACCCGGCACAGCGCGTGAGGGCGGCGTATCAGGCGGAAAGCAGGGTATCGCTGAGCGGGGTCATGCGCACCACCAGTACTGTGCAGGCAACCGAAATCAGCTCGGAGGTGGTCGTCTACCGCAAAGCGGGCATGACGCGCTATGAGTATCGCTCTCCCGAACTGCGGGGGCTGGTGCTCATCGATAAGGGCGATACGCTGATACGCCTCGACCCCGCCACCCGTACGGCGACGGTGGAGACCGTACACCGCTCGCCCGCCACGGTGGACCTCGTGCTGAAGAACTATCGGGCGGAGCTCTCTGGACAGGAACGGTTGCTTGGACGGCAAACAGACGTGATAACCCTCAAGCCGCAGCAGAGAAGTGGTCCCACGCGCAAGCTGTGGATCGACCGCGCGACCGGCGTGGTGCTGCGTACCGAGCAGTACAACTCCAGCGGCAAGCTGGTGTCACGCTCGTTCTACTCATCGGTGGACTGGAAAGCCTCCCCGCCGGACAGCCTGTTCACGGTACCAGAGGGCTGGCGGCAGGTGGTCGCCCCGGTGCAGACGGAGCGACACTGGGAGAAAGAAGACCTCTCGCGGAGACTGGGCTTCACCATCCGCGAGCCGGGCTACGTTCCGCCGGGCTTCGTGCTGGACGGCTTTCATCTGGTAGTACGTCCGAACGCCCAGCCCTCAGCACACATCCGCTACGTCGATGGCTTAAACAGTATTTCCATTTTCGAGCACCGTTGCCCGCCCGGTCGCGGACGCGGCTTCCAGTGGGGGAGGCGCATGGGCAGGCGCGGTAACTGCGAGTTTTTCACCAGCAACGAAGGCAACGTGCTGGTCAAAGAGGTCGGTGGTATCCGCTTCATCGTCGTCGGTGACCTGCCCGAGAACGAGCTGCAGAAGGTCATCGATACATTGCGGTAATGCCGTCCTATCGGGCGGCTTTTCTGCTCTGAGCCTTTTTATCGCTTCCGTCCACCTTCAGGGCAGGTTTTCTCTAGCCTCGCAAGGAATATTCTCCCGATTCCCGATAAGAGCCAATGCCAGAGGAAAACAAACCGTGACTACCGCCTGTGAAGCCTTCAGGAGCGTCCATTCCTTGCCACAATCAGTCCAGACGTGGAACCGCGCCGCCGCGCTGGGCAGCCTGTGGGCAGCATTCGAGATTGTGGTGGGAAGTTTCCTGCATAATCTGCGCGTGCCCTTCGCGGGTACCGTGATGGCAACGGCAAGTGTCTTCCTGATTACCGCCGCCGTACAGGTATGGACGGACAAAGGGCTTATCTGGCGCACGGCGCTGGTGTGTGCGTTGACGAAGTCGGTATCCCCCAGCGCAGTTCTGCTCAGCCCGATGATTGGCATCTTCCTCGAAGGGGTTATCCTGCAGGTGTCTCTGCGCCTTCTGGGGCGAGGATGGCCGGGGTGTGCCGCCGGAGGCGCACTGGCGGTGAGCTACACCCTGTTGCAGAAGATGGTTTCGCTGACCATTATTTACGGTATCGACCTGATGCGCGTGTTCACGGAGCTGGTGCGGTTCGCCGCTCAGCGAACAGGCTGGCAGGGTCTGCAACCCGGCGGCGTACTCCTTGCGCTGGCATCCATACAGGGCGCTCTGGGGATAACGGCTGGGCTGGCCGGCTGGTATGTGGGCAGGCGGGTTCGGGACACGTATGCCAGCAGTCCAGAGGATGTTGCCGGGGCAGCCACCACTCAGGGCATGGCCCGGCAGGATAGTATGGATGTCAAACGCTCGCTTCCATTACTGGGCGTGTGGTTGCTGGCTTTACCTGCCGGTTTGTGGCTTGCGGGCACGGCTCCGCTTTCCTTGAGCGTGCCTGCAGTCGCTGGGGTGGTTGTCGCAGTACTCCTGCGCTACCGCCAGACCACCACGAGGTTGAACAATCTCCGGTTATGGGCGGAGATGCTTCTGGTGGTACTGGTCTCCGGAATGGTGCTGGGGTCGGCGGGTGGAGACATAGCAGAGGGACTGCTGGCAGGGGCACGGATGGCTTTACGCGCGGGGCTGGTGGTAGTTCTGTTTGCAGCCATCGGCGTGGAGGTCGCGCATCCGCGTATCCTGCGCCTGCTTTCGCGGGGGCGGTTGGTGGTGGTGCAAGCGGCTGTGCAATCGGCGTTTCGCGCCCTGCCCGACTTCCTCGCGAGTATCCCCAATCTGAAGGATGTTCTGAGGGGGCCGGTACAGACGATGGCGCGCCTTTTTCAGCTTGTCGACCGATGGCAGGAACGCCTCTCGGCACGCCGATGGGTGATACTGACTGGCGGCAGGGGCGAGGGCAAAACGACCCTCTGCCTTGCTCTGGCAGAACGCGCACGTCATGCAGGGTGGAAGGTAGGAGGTATCGTTTCACCCGGCAGCTGGAACGACGGAGGGAGAGATGTTTACCACGTCAGAGACCTTCTGTCAGGCGAGGAACGTGTGCTGGCGCGGCAGTCTAAACAGGCGGGGACTATTCGAGTGGGGGCTTTCGCCTTTGAACCCGACGGAATCGCCTTCGGGCGACAGGCTCTGGAATCGGCGAAGGAGGCGAACGTACAGCTGCTGATTGTGGACGAGGTGGGACCGCTGGAGTTGCGGGGCGATGGATGGTCGCCCGTCCTCGAACGTATACTTGCGGACGTGTTTGGAGTCATGGTGTGGGTGGTGCGCCCGGAGCTGGTGGAAGAGGTGCGCACACGGTATCCCCTGCTCGTTCACGCCGAAGTAGTCCGCGCTGCAGAGGTGGGAGTCGAAGACCTCTGGAACCGAATCTCTGGAACAGGATAGGCAGGCACCCGAATCCGCCCGCTGTAATCAGGGAGATTTATCGCGCCCCCTTCTGCCGGGGCTGAGACGGCTACCTGCTCAAGCGGATGGCATCCATGTAGATTTCACCGGAAGGTTGTTCGGCATACCACATCAGCTCGGTGATTGCCGACAGGTCTATCTGCCCCTTCATGGAGGACAGGTCGTACTTCAGGGTGTTGGCGCCGGGTTGTATCCGCGTGTTCCATATCCAGCAGCGTTTTTGATGCACGTCGGTAAGACGCAGGTTGACGGCGATGGGTGAGCCTTTTCGGAACACATCCAGCTTTAGCGTCCGCCACCCACGCCAGTCCATCGGGAAACCACCAGTGTCCAGAATGACCGTCTCGTGGCGTGGGGACAGCTTCAGGCGCAGCGAATGTTTTCCCTCCGTTGCGTGCTCGGCAGCGATGGAGCGCGGCGCCGTCCCGCCCACCATCGGCAGCATCGTTCTGCGTTCGAAAGAGAACAACAGGCGTTCCCCAGAGGGGAGACTCGCCCGGTGATGCCCGCTGCTACACGCTGTGAGTAACCAGAGCGCGGCGGCAGATATGCCGATGGTCTGCACACACATGCGGACGAGGTATGGGGACTGCAACGCTTTCCACATGGGCGTCCTGTCATACGCACCCGATACGGTGTCTGCTTTTCGGCACACTATCGGTCTGCTTATTCATAGTCGCTTACCCGCATCATACTGGAACGTGCTTCTCCAGAATGGGCGAGGTGCCCCAGAAGACCGCTGCCAGCAGAGCCAGCCACACCATCACTGCCCCCTCAGCGCGTTAAGCGATTCCTGCAGCAGGCGCGCGCTCTCCACATGCCATATCGGCTGTATCTCGAACTCGGTTACGTTCAGCGGGTCTTCAATCTGCACCCTGGCCACATACCGGTCGTCAACGGCAATGACCAGCGTGCGCCCCACGTTCTTTGCGGAGAACTTCCACAGCCTGCGCCGCCCTTCGTCGGTCAGGCGTACTTTGACGATACCGTAGTCGCCCGTAAGAGGTGGCGGAGCAGGCAAGGTACGCAGCTCCGCGCCCGGTGCAAACTGCGCTTCGGTAAGCACGATAGGGGCGCGCTCGAGCAGTTGCTCCACCATAATCGCTCTAGCGCCTGGGCGGATGGCGGGTTCCTCGCCTGCCGCGAAGGACTTCGCCTGCACATCCCCCCTGCGGTAGACGTAAACGGTCTTGTTCGCCACGATGGCGGTCAAATCATCGGGCAGGGCGATGAACATCACGCGAGACCGCTGTAGCGGGGATTCTTCAATGCGCTGCAGCTGCCACTGAGTGAAAAAGTGGCTGCCGACAAACCACAGCGCGATCAGCATGATAACCGGTATGACAAATCGCAGCGATGGTAACGCACGAAACATGCCTCTGGTTCCTTTCTCCGTTTTGTCGGTTGGTCCATATCTACGTGAGCCTCACCGGCACACCACGCTCATGCAGGTAGGTTTTGAGCTCCGCAACCGTGTAGTGCCCATCATGCACAATGCTGGCGACCAGCGCGGCGTCCGCCAGCCCATCGGTAAGCGCATCGTACAGGTGCTCGGGCTTGCCCGCCCCGCCGGAAGCGATCACGGGAATGCTCACTGCCTGAGCCACCGCCCTTGTCAGTTCGATGTCATAACCGATTTGGGTGCCGTCGCGGTCCATGCTGGTCAACAGGATCTCACCTGCCCCCAGCTGCTCCACCCGCTGCGCCCATTCGATGGCGTCCAGTCCGGTGGGCTTGCGTCCGCCGTGTGTGTACACTTCCCAGTACGGTGTGCCATCTGGTTTGGTGCCCACCCGTCGCGGGTCTATAGCCACCACCACGCACTGACTACCGAACCGCTCCGATGCCTCGCGGATGAGGTCAGGGTTCTGCACCGCAGCGGTGTTGATGCTGATTTTGTCCGCGCCCGCCTTCAGGATACGCCGAAAATCTTCTACAGTACGAATGCCCCCTCCTACTGTAAAGGGGATAAACACCTGTTCCGCCACCCGTGCCGCCATCTCCGCCACGATGTCGCGCTGTTCGTGGCTGGCGGTGATGTCCAGAAACACCAGCTCGTCCGCACCCTGCGCGTCATACAGTGCGCCCAGCTCCACTGGGTCACCCGCATCGCGCAGGTTCACGAAGTTCACCCCTTTGACCACCCTGCCATCTTTCACGTCCAGACAGGGAATAATCCGTTTGACCAGCATTGTTAACCCCTTAGGTGATACCACCTCTATTGTACCGCTTTTAGAGGAGGATGTCATGCGGAAATGAGGGCGTGCGAGAATTGTTAGGAAGGCGGTTGCAGCGCAAGGAGAGAGGCGCTCTTGCTTTACCTCACCCCATCTCCTACGAGGAGAGGGGCGTTCCCCCCTTCCCTACGAGGGAAGGGGGCAAGGGGGTTAGGTGATTTGTTCATTCTAACCG
>Ga0209750_1000096_pt1 | contig 52517 bp, 41 predicted proteins | sample YNPBryulayer2012_FD_185813 | JGI IMG/M metagenome (GOLD analysis project Ga0209750, IMG submission 185813) | Anoxygenic and chlorotrophic microbial mat microbial communities from Yellowstone National Park, USA - YNP Bryant MS upper layer 2012... ...
TCTCGTCCTCCTTCAGGGCAACAAAAAAGACGCGCCGCTCCGTGAGGAACGCCACGTCCTGGTGACACCCTGATTTGATAATTAGACATGCATTATACAGCAGGCACAACAGCGGGCGAGCACGGGGAGTGCGCCACTTGAAGGTGATACAAAAAAGGCGCACCGCAGAGACGCGGAGGACGCAGAGATTTTTACATATCCTCTGCGCTCTCTGCGCCTCTCATGTCGGCGCGCCAAGTCACCCCAAAGTTGAGCACTCCCAGCACAAAAGGACGCGCTTGAAAGTGATGGGCCGATATCACCGCGCCAGCGGCCTGGGGGACAAACTGCGGCGCGTGCTGCCCCACAACGCCAGGACGGCCAATAACACGCCGATCAATAGCAGCCAGGCTTCTGTGCCGCTCGCTGCGCCTATCTCCATCGCCGCGCCGGTGAGCGCCGGGATGAACAGCGCACCGACCGCGCCCACGCTCGTCAACGCGCTGGTGATCATCCGCGCAGCGAAAGGGAACTTCTGAATCCCGATGCTGACCAGCGTAGGGTAGATCGGGCCGAGACCGATGCCGACCACCGCCGCACCCAGCCAGGCTGCTGCGCCCACCTGGTAAGCCGTCAACATAATCAGCAGGCCAAGCAGTGCGACGCCGAAGAGCACTCCGACCAACTGAATTGGCGGGATTCGCGCCAAGGCCAAGTTTGCGAAGTAGCGACTGAACGCCAGGGCCGCCCAGAAGACGCTGACCGCGCTGGCAGCCTGTGCCGGGCTGATGCTGACCGCGCGGCGGGTGAACTCGGCCGTCCAGCCGCTGAAAGCCACCTCGCAACCGACATACAGCGCCATCATCAGGCAGAGGAGCAGCGCCGTTGGCGACGTGAGGAGCCTTCTGTGGTCGTGGCTGGCCGACGGCGCGCCGGCCCGGCTGGGCACGCTGCGCACGGCGATCGCCCCCACAGTCAGAGGCAGCGCCATCACGGCTGCTGCCCATGGCGCCAAGCCCCCGTCCGCCACAAAAATGTAACTCACAGAGACCAGCAGCGGACCAACCAGCGCGCCAAGTCCAAAGAAGGCGTTTAGTCGGTTTAGCTTGGCCGCGCTCTCGCCGGACTGCGCGCCGAAGATGGTGTTATAGGCCACCTGCGTGCCGGACTGTCCCAGACCCAGCAAGCACCCACCGAGGAACAACACGTCCAACCTCTCCCCCAGCGCCAGCAGCGTCATGCTGAGGATGACCACCAGCGGGCTGGCGATTAACATGCCGCGCGCGCCGACTTTTGCGCCTAGCGTGTTGATGATCAACGCGGAGAGGATGTATCCGAGCGACATCCAAGTGAAAATCACCCCGATTTGCTCCAAGCCGGCGTTAGCGCGCGCGGCGAGCGTGGGCAGCAGCGGCCCCAGCAGCGCCGCGCTGATCCCCAGGCTGACGAAGGCGTAGCAGGCGAGGGCGAACAAGACGGAAGAAGTGGACGCGCGCATGGCAAGCGTGGATTGTAACGGCGCTATATAGTAGCCGTATGACGCTCCCGAACAAGCAGCTCGCTGAGATCTTCAACGACATCGCCGATCGCCTAGAGATTCAGGGCGAGATCATCTTCAAGGTGCGCGCCTATCGCACGGCAGCCGAGAACATCTTGAACGCCGCGCGTCCCGTCGCCGACCTTTGGCAGGCCGGAGCGCTTGGAGAGATCCCCGGGATCGGCAAGGAGATCGCCGCCAAGATTGATGAACTGATGCGCACCGGCCGGCTGGCGTTTTACGAGCGGCTGCGCAGCGAAGTGCCTGATGGCGTCGTCGCAATGTTGCGCGTGCCCGGCATCGGCCCGAAGCGGGCCAAGGAGTTCTGGGAACAGCTCGGCATCACCGACCTTGAACAGCTCGAGGCCGCTGCGCGGGCTGGCCGCCTGCGGACGCTGCCCAAGATGGGCGAGAAGGCCGAGCAGAAGATTCTGGCCGGCCTTGAATCGCTCAAGCGGCGCGCCACGGGGCGCGTCCGGCTGGGCGATGCCCTGCCGCTGGCCGAGCAAATCGTGGAGAGGCTGAGCGCGCTGCCCGGCGTGCAAAAGGCCACCTACGCCGGCTCGCTGCGGCGCGGCAAAGAGACCATCGGCGACCTGGACATCCTGGTTGCCACGCGCAACCCCGAACCGGTCATGCAAGCCTTCCTCAGCCTGCCGGACATCGCCGAGGTCTTGGCCAAAGGCGAGACCAAAAGCAGCATCCGCCTGGCCAGCGGGCTACAGGTGGATGTGCGGGCGATCGAGCCGCACGTCTGGGGCACGGCATTGCAGTACTTCACCGGCTCGCAACTCCACAACATCAAGGTGCGCGAGATCGCCCAGAAGAAGAGCCTCTCGCTGAACGAATATGCCGTCACCCGCATCGGCAGCGATGAGGCAGAGACGTTCGACAACGAGCCGGCGCTCTACGCCCGCCTCGGCATGGCCTACATCCCGCCGGAGCTGCGCGAAGATCGCGGCGAGGTGGAGAAAGCGCTGGAGCTGGGGCCAGGGCGCGTGGTGATGCCCGACTTGATCGAGCTAAAGGACATCAAGGGCGACCTGCAGATGCACACCACCTGGAGCGATGGCGCTGCCGACGTGATGGGCATGGCGCGCGCGGCCATCGCGCTGGGCTACGAATACATCCTCATCACCGACCACAGCGCCGGGCTGGGCGTGGTGAACGGCCTGACCCCCGAACGCATCTTGGCGCAGCGCAAAGAGATAGACCAGGTGAACGCCCAGCTCAAGCGCGAGGGGCACAAGTTCCGCGTGCTTCAGGGGATCGAGGTCGAGGTGCGCAGCGATGGCGCGCTCGACCTGCCGGATGAAGTGCTTGCGCAGCTCGACCTGGTGCAAGCCTCAGTGCACACTGCGCTGGACCAGCCGCGCGAGAAGATCACCGCGCGCGCCATCCGCGCCATGCGACATCCCGCCGTGCGCATCCTCGGCCATCCATCCGGCCGGTTGATCAACGAGCGCGAGGGGGCAGATTACGACTGGGAAGCGCTGTTTCAGACCGCGCTGGAGCACGACGTGGCCCTGGAGATCAACAGCGACCCCAGCCGCCTGGACCTAAACGACGTGCTCGCGCGACGAGCGGTTGAGCTGGGGTGCAAGCTCAGCATCAGCACCGACGCCCACGCGCCGGCCGGCTTGCACCATATGACGCTGGGCGTGATGGTCGCGCGCCGCGCCTGGGTCACGCCGGCCTCGGTGATCAACGCCTGGCCGCTGAGCAAGCTGCTCAAATGGGCCGCGCGGTGACCGTTGTTACTTCAAGGTTTGATGTCAGTCAAAAAACTTCCTATATGGTGTAAAATCTGGACTGGACTTGGATTATCCAAAGGAGGACTCTGGAGATGATTTCCGAACAGATGACGATCGCGTTGAACAAGCAGGCTGCCGAAGAAGCGTATGCCTCGAGCGTTTACCTCTCGATGGCCCTGTGGTGCGACGCCCAGGGGTATGAGGGCGCGGCGCGCTATCTGATGGCCAGCTCCGAGGAGGAGCGCGAGCACATGCAGCGCTTCCTTCAATACATTGTTGACCAGGACAGCGCGGCGCGCGTGCCGGCGGTGGCCGAGCCGCCTCATGAGTTCAACTCGCTGCCCGACATCATGAAGCAGGTGCTCGAGCTGGAGATGAGCGTCGCCAGCAAGATTCACACCATCGTGGACCTGGCGATCGCCGAGAAGGACCACGCCACCTGGAACTGGCTACAGGACTTCGTGGCCGAGCAGCGCGAGGCCGAGATCAAGGCTCGCAACATCCTTGACCGCATTGAGGTCATCGGCACCCAGGCCACCGGTCTGTATGAGATCGACAAGATGCTGGGCAAGATGGCCGAGGAAGAGGAAGAAGAGGAGGACGAGGACTAGACCCTATCCGCAATGCGCATCGCGCTGATCGCGGGGGAGTATCCCCCGCTCCAAGGCGGGCTAGGAGATTACACGCGCCGGCTGGCAGAGGCGTTGGTCGGCCTGGGTCACGAGCTGCATGTGATCACGCGCTTTGTGGCCGGCGAGCCGACCAACAGCCTCTGCGGCGGCGTATATGTCCACCGCCTGGTGACGGCCTGGAACTGGGAGACGCGCCGGCGGATTGAGGGGTTCAATCGGCTGTTCCGCCCCGACGTGCTGAACATGCAATACCAGGCCGCTGCCTACCAGATGCACCCGGCGATCAACCTGCTGCCTGGTGCGTTGGCCAAACACATCCCCACCGTGGTGACCTTTCACGACTTGCGCGTGCCGTATCTGTTCCCGAAGGCCGGCTTTCTGCGCTGGAAAGCCATCACGACCATGGCCAAAAGCGCCTCGGCTTGCATCGCCACCAACGTCGAGGATCGCGACACGCTCATCCGCGAAGGCGTTCGGATGGTCTCCTTGATCCCCATCGGCAGCAACATCATCCCTGCGCCGCTTGGCTCGTTTGACTCGGCTGCCTGGATGCGCACGCGGGGGATCGCCGAAGACACGATCCTGGTCGGCTACTTTGGCTTCCTCAACGAAAGCAAAGGCGCGGAGACGCTACTGCGCGCGTTAAGCCTTCTGCGCGCGCGAGGGGTGAACGTTGGCCTATTGCACATCGGCGGACGGACCGGCGATAGCGACCCGACCAACCAAGCCTACGCGGCGCAATTGGATCGCCTGGCCGATGCGCTTGGGCTGCGCGCGCATATCCACACCACTGGCTTCCTCGATGAGCGCGGGGTGAGCGAAGCCTTCGCGGCCTGCGCGTGCGTTGCCTTGCCCTACCGCGACGGCGCATCGTTCCGGCGCGGCACGCTGATGGCCGCGCTGGCCCACCGCTGCGCGGTCATCACAACTGAACCACGCATCGCGCTAAAAGAATTGACAGACGGAGAGAACGTGCTGCTGGTGCCCCCCGAACAGCCGGATGCGCTGGCCGATGCGATCACCCGATTGATCAGCGACCCGTCGCTTCGCGCGCGGCTACAGGCCGGCGCGGGCGCGCTCAGCCGCCTGTTCGAGTGGGATAGCATCGCCGCACGAACCGCCGAACTCTTCAGCGCGCTCCTCAGCGGTTAGCGTGCCTGATTCGGATTTTGCTCTGCGTAACAGCAGCGGACGCGCAACCGGGAACACATCCTCCGCAGCCACTGAATACCGCGCCCTTCACAGCGCTACGGGCAACTCCAGCCGCCCGCCATGGATGGCCCGGCGCATCGCCTCGCGGTCATCCCAGGGATGCTCGGTGGTCTCGAAGCAGAGCGATTGTTCGTGCCCCTTGCCGCAGGCGATGACCACATCGCCTGCCCTGGCCAGGGCACACGCCTGGCGGATGGCCTCGCCGCGATGGGGGATGTGCATGATCTGCGCACGGCGCGGCTGGGCGGCCTCAGCCCCACGGTTCATCTCCGCGAAGATTGCCTCCAGCGGCTCGCGGCGCGGGTCCTCAGCGGTGAAGATGGCAATGTCGGCCAGCTCAGCGGCGACCTTGCCCATCGGGAAGCGCTTGAGCGTGTCGCGCTCGCCGGCGCAACCGAACACGACGATCACCCGACCATTGGTCAAGCCGCGCACAGTGCGCAGGGCGTTCTCTAGCGCGTTGGGCGTGTGGGCGAAGTCCACGATCGCCAGATAGGGCTGGCCCTCGTCAATGCGCTCCATGCGGCCGGGGATGCCGCGCAGCGCAGCGACGCCGGCCTGGATCGCCTCGGTCGGGATGCCGAGCGCCAGCGTGACGCTGGCGGCGGCCAGGATGTTGGCGACGTTGTAATCGCCCACCAGGCTGGTCTTGAGCGGGATGGGCAGCGCCGGGCGGGCATGGCGAAAGGCATACGCCTCGATCTGGCCGCTGATCCCGTCGGCGCGCGGCGCGTAAAGCCACCAGTCATCGTAATGCCCGTTGGGCTGCACCTCGCGCGAGTAGAAGATCCGCCGGCGGGCCGGCAGCCGCGCCAGATAGCTGAAACTGAACTCATCATCAACGTTGAGCACGTGCAGCGGCGACATCTCGAACAGCCGGCCTTTGGCAGCGCGATAGGCCTCGCGCGTGCCGTGCAGATCGAGATGATCGTGCGTGATGTTGGTGATCACAGCGGCGTCGAAGTCGCAGCCGTCCACGCGGTGCTGGGCCAGGCCGTGCGAGGTGACCTCTAGGACAACATGGGTGATCCCGGCGGCGCGCATCCGGGCCAGGTAGGTCTGCACCTCGTCGGCGTCGGGCGTGGTGGTATGCAGGCCAGTGTCAAGGACCTGGTCGCCAAAGACCGCGTTGACCGTGCTGATCAGGCCGGCGCGCTGGCCGGCAGCCTGAAGGATGTGGAAGATCAGGCTGGCGGTGGTGGTCTTGCCGTCGGTGCCGGTGACGCCGATCAGCGTCAACGCGCGCGCCGGGAAGCCATGCCAGGCCGCGCACAGCAGGGCGAAGGCCCGCCGGCCATTAGGTACAGCCACCCAGGGGGCGGACGGCGGCGCTTGTCGGGCGTCCTCCAAGACGACCGCAGCCGCGCCGCGGGTTAGGGCCTGGGGGATATAAGTATGCCCATCGTGCGTCACGCCGGCGTAGGCCACGAAGAGGTTGCCCGGCTGAACGCGGCGGGAATCATCGGTCACGCCGGTGATGGGTGGGTCATCGCTGTTTTCCGGCGCGGGCAGGCCGGCGGCGGCCAACAATTGGCGCAAAGAAAGCATGGCAGGTCAATTCTAAGGGCGTGAGGGGGTGTTTGGCGGCTGCGCGGGGGGCGTAGCACCGCTACGCCCCTACTGTGTGGTTGGGCAGGTGTTTAGATGCTTCGCGTGGGGACGCATCATGGGCGATAATCCTGCCTATGGAGGGCCAGACCAGGTTGCTCAGCAATAACGTCGGCGCAGCGCGATGACGACACAACAGCGCCGCCCTCGTGTACGCCTGTCGCCGCTTTTGGGTTTGCCGGCGGCCCTGCTGGCGTTGGCCTTTAGCTTGGGCTTCTTCTACTTTGGGATACAGCTTAATGCCAGGATAGAGGAAAGCTTGGCGACGAACCTCGTTACCGAGGGCAGAGTTGTGGACGTGATCCAGCGCAGGGTCAGCCGGCAGGGTGAACAGCGCACCTTTTACTACCTGGTTATCGAGTTCCAAACAGCGCAAGGGGAAACAGTGCGCATCGAGAGCGGCGAGGGAAGCAGCGAAATCAGCGGCCAACTTGGCGACACCGTGCGCGTGTTCTACAACCCCGACGCGCCACAGGAGGCATTCATAGATTCGCCGGCGCTCTGGCTCGTGCCCCGCCTGTTCATGGGCGTCGGCGCGGTGCTCGCTGTGCTCAGCGCGCTCGCCGTGCTGAACGGGCTGTTCCAAGCGCTTAAGCTGGGCGGACTGCTGGGTATGTTGAGCGTAGTCATCTTGCGCCAACGGCGGTGCAAATGAGCGTCCGCTGTAATGCTCGTTGACCAATGCGCGCGATTAAGCCGAACGTAGCCCATCCAACTGTCCGGGCAGATCAGCCAGCGCCAGCGCGGTGATCTGGTTGTCTAGGTCATAGCTCCGCTTACCTGGATACACGACCCAAAGATGAGCCAGCCCCAGGTCATTGAGCGCGATGCGCATGGAACGGCTGATCCCAGGTGCATCGGCATATTTGACCTCAAAGCCGTAGCGCCGGCCGCGCAGTGTGATCATGAGATCGAGTTCTGCGCCGCTGTGCGTGGCCCAGAAATAGGCCTCGCGCGCGCCGGATAGGACGAGGATTTGTTCGATAACGAAGCCCTCCCAGGAAGCGCCCAGCTTGGGATGAGACTGCACATCTTCGAGCGTCTCCAACCCCAGCAAGCTGTGTAGGAGGCCCGTGTCGCGGACGTAGAGCTTCGGCGCCTTCACTTGTCGTTTGCCGATGTTCTCGAACCAGGGCGGCAGCAGGCGCACCATATACGCGCCGGCCAGGATGTCCAGGTAACGTCGCGCCGATGCTTCGCTGCTGCCGAGTGAGCGGGCGAACTCCGCTGCGTTCCAGCGCTGGCCATGATAGTGCGCGACCATCGTCCAAAAGCGCCGCAAGGCCAGAGCAGGAATGTTGATCCCTAGCTGAGGGATGTCGCGCTCAAGGAAGGTCCGGATAAATGCCTCGCGCCACATCAGGCTGGTTGCATCGTCCGCAGCCAAAAATGAGCGGGGGAAGCCGCCGCGCACCCACAACCGATCGTGATGGTCGCTCCCCACCTCGGCCAGGTTGAAGCCGGCCAGGTCCACGAAACCGATCCGACCCGCCAGCGACTCTGACGCGCCCCGCGTGAGATCAGGCGAGGCACTGCCGAGCACGAGAAAGCGCGCAGTTGACTCAGGGCGGTCCACGAGCACGCGCAGCAGCTCGAACAAGCTGGGCTGGCGTTGAATCTCGTCAATGATGACCAGCCCGCTGAGCGCTTCCAACACGGTCAGCGGCGCGGAGAGGCGGCGCATATCTACAGGGTCCTCCAGGTCAAAATAGGTTGCGCCGCGCTGTGCGCCGATCATGCGCGCCAGGGTGGTCTTACCACATTGTCGCGGCCCCAATAGAGCGACCACGGGATGAATCGCCAGCAAACGCTCAACCTGCTGAACCGCAGCCGTCCTGGGAATCAACATGCTGGTCATTATCCTTGAAAATCCGCAGTCGGGGCACGGATTTTCAAGGATTGAGGCGGCGCAGGTGCATTCAACAATAGGGGCAACCTTCTATCAAGCGACGCTGCCAGCGAAGGCGAATGCATAGAGGGTGGGCGACGGCACTGCCGTCGCCCACCTGCGGTTCTGTCCCTATCCATGAATGCACCCGCCGGTGTGTCATCGGTATAAAGTTAGGCGCAGTGATCCTGGTCGCGTTTCTCATAGACGTGCTCTTCGGCGAACCGCCGGCGCGCCATCATCCGGTGGTCTGGATGGGACGCTGCCTGAACGCGCTGCGCAGCTACGCCCCGCCGACCTTCGCCGGCGGAGCGATCGCTTGGTTGATCGGCGCGCTGCTGTTCACCGGCGCGGGCTGGCTGGCTCAGCTTGTCTTGAACGCCCTGTTGCCGCCCCTGCTGGCCGGCCTGGGGGTTGCCCTGCTGCTCAAGCCGCTGTTCGCCTGGCGCGCCCTGCGCCAGGCGGTGGAAGCCGTGCTCGACGCGCCGACCTTGGACGAGCGGCGTCGCCTGTTGCGCTGGCACCTGGTCAGCCGCGACACAGCGACCTTGAGCGCCGGCGAGGTGAACGGCGCGACGATTGAATCGCTGACCGAGAACCTCAGCGATAGCCTGGTCGCGCCGTTGTTCTGGTTCGTCGTCGGCGGCCTGCCGCTGGCGGCGCTGTATCGCTACGCCAACACCGCCGATGCGATGTGGGGCTATCGCACGCCGGCCTTTGCGCAATTCGGCAAGTGGGCCGCCCGCGCCGATGACCTGCTGAATTTCATCCCGGCGCGGTTGACCGCGCTCCTGCTCCTGGTCACAGCATGGTTGGGCGGGCTGGACGCGGCGGCCGCCTGGCGCGTGTGGCAGCGCGACGGCCTGACTACCCCTTCGCCCAACGCCGGCCAGCCGATGAGCGTGGCCGCCGGCGCGTTGCGCGTCAATCTAACCAAGCGCGGGCTGTATTCGCTGGGGTCAGAGTTCCCGCTGCCGGATGAAGCGGATGTCGCGCGCGCGCTGCGCTGGGCGGCGCAGACGGCGTGGCTGACCGCGCTGGTGATGCAGATCGCGGACTGGGCCTGGTGAGATTCAAGGCCGGAAGGTGATCTCGATCTCCTGAAAGCCGGCCTTGCGCAGGAACTCAGCCACCTGAAGGCGGGCAAGCGTCTCGGCGATCCCCAGCATCTCGGCGTTCTGCGCTGCGTCCTCGCTCAGCCGGCGACGCGCTTCGTCCATCGCCTCCACCTCCAGGCCCTCGTATTCGGAGAATAGCCAACTGCGGCGGCTATCGAAGACGCGCGAGGCCTCCGGCAACAGCTCCACACTGAGCACCTTTGCCCGCGGCAAGGTGACCTGAATGCGCTGGCCGTTCACTCGCACGTCGGCAGGTTGGAGCGCGCCCAAGTCCACGCCGGCGCGGATCTTGCCCATCACCAGCATGGTCACGCGGTCTTCGCCGAGCAGCATCCCGCCCAGCCCTGGGCGCGTGCGCGTGCGCTCGACGATGACTGTTGCGACGTATTCCACGCTGCTCAGCTCGCCCAGCGCGCTCCAGCGCGGGGGCGGCAGCGGCGTCGGCGATGGCGTCGGGGTCGGCGTGGCGGTTGCCGTCGGCGTGGGCTGCGGGGAGGGGGTAGGTGTGGCCGTGGCGGTGGGGGTTGGCGGTTCGGGCGTGGCGGTGATCACCAGCACCCGTTCAACCGTCCGAATCACGACCAACGGCGTCGCGGGCGGCGCAAGCGGCGCAGACAAGATCAGCCGGCTGGCCACCGCTGCGAGGAGCAAAAGAAGCACTCCGATCGCGCCCGCGATGGCCAGCAAGATCAGCGTTTGATTTGACAGGGGACGTGGCCCCGGTGACATCCAGGCTGCATGCTATCGCGCCGCGCGCAGATAGCGCACCAGGGCGAGCAATTGCTCGTCCGAGAGGCTGATCTGCCCGCCGTTGGCCGGCATGGCGCTGCCGCTGAAGTTCTGCGGGTCGTTGACGCCGCGGCCGGCGCGGATCAGCCGCATCACTTCCAGGTCGCTGTGGCTATCCAGATATTCAGCACGAATGAGCTGCAAGCCGGCATTGGCCGGGCCGTGGCAGCCGGCGCAGGCGCGGTTGTACAGCTCGGCAGCGGACTGGTCTGCGCTGCTGGTCGGCAAGGCGTCCGGCAGGGCGGCTGTCGGTTGGCGGCTGCCGCGCACCATCATCCCGCTCAGGGCGAACAGCCCCACCGTCGTGGCCACGACGAGGCTGACCAGGACGGCCGGCGGGAAGAAGGGCAGGGGACTGCGCGCCAGCGCCGGTTGGGTGCGCAGGGCGAAGACTGAGGCCACGATGACGATGGCGAACGCCGCCAACGCCAGCATTGGAATGGTGATAAAGCCGAATAGGTTGAGGTAGTCGGTAGAGCATGGCACGCCGATCACGCAGGCTTCCAGCGCAGCGATGGCCGGCACCTTCTGGAGCAGGATGTGATAAGTCGAGGCCAGCGCGCCGGGGATGGCCAGGCAGAGCGCGTATTTGGGCGTGTTGAGGTCGCGCCAGATCAGGCCGGCGGCCAGCAGCACGGCCAGCGGATACATGGCGATCCGCTGATACCAGCACCACAGGCAGGGAATCCAGCCGAGCACCTCGCTCATGTAGAGGCTGCCGGCGGTCGCCACCCAGGCGGCGAGCAGCGCGACGTACATACCGGCGCGGGCCAGCCGTGAGCGCAGCGGCTCGTCTGCATCGTCGCTCATCTGCGCGTCCATCGGGATGGCTTCTTCCATTCGCACACTCGCCATAGTGCTATTAGAAAGGGCAAAGCTGAGAGACTAGCGCCGCGCCACCTCCAGCACGTAGTCGGCCATCGCGCCGGGGATGTCCACGCCGGTGGCCGGCACGCTGTTGCGAAACTCCATCGTATGGTTGACCTCGTTCACCAGCAAGCCGCGCTCTGGATCTTCAAACAAGTCCACGGCCACGATCCCGCCGCCGACGGCGCGCGCCGCAGCAGCGCTGATCGCGTCAATCTCCGGCGTCACCGGGCAGTTGCTGGCCTTGCCGCCCAGGTGGGTGTTGGTGATCCAGTGGTCGGAGGTGCGGTAGATGGCAGCGATGGTGCGCCCACCGACGACGAAGGAGCGAATGTCGCGGCCGGGTTTCTTCACCAGCTCCTGGATGTAGTAGATGTGCTGGGCATAGCCGCCCAGCTCATCTCGCAGCGTCACCACGGCCTCGGCCGCGTCGCGGTCGTTGACGCGCACCACGCCGCGCCCCCACGAGCCGATCACCGGCTTGAGCACGCAAGGGTAACCCAGGCGCTCGATCGCCTGCAAGGCGCTGGCCGGCGTGAAGGCCATCATCACCCGCGTGGTGGGCACGCCGTGTTGGAGCAGAAGTTGGGTGGTGATGAACTTGTCGCCGCAGTTCTCGATCACTTCGTGGGTGTTGACCGCTTTGACGCCGGCCAGCTTCATGATGCGCTGGATATAGACGGCGCGGCTCTGCGAGACGCAGCGTTCTAACACCACATCGTAGCGTCGCCAGCCCCCCAAGTCGTTCAGGTCAAAGACCACCTGACGGTCGTCTGCTATCTCCACCTCGACGCCCCGCTTCTGGAAGGCCTCAACCAGCATCTTCTCTTCGGGGCGCACCAGGCTACAGACGATGCACACGCGCATTATTCGCCCCAGTCCTCTTCTTCGATCGGTGCTAGGGCCAGCGTCAGCGGTTCGAGCGAGACCACCTCAAGTTCTGCACCGCACTCGGGGCAGCGCACCAGTTCGTGGAGCAGCGGTGCGCTTTTGAATTTGATCATCGCGCCACACTGTGGGCATTCGGCAACGAGCTCGTTGATCGCTTCCATGGGCGCGATTGTACCGATGGGCGCAAGCGCGGCCATTAGGTGGGTGCATTCATGGATAAGGGCAAAACGCTGGGTGGGCGACGGCACTGCCGTCGCCCACCCTATAGACTTGCCTTCGCTGGCAGCATCGCTTGGTGGAAGGTTGCCCCTATTGGTGAATGCACCCCATTAGGTTAGTGCATTCATGGCTGGGGACAAGTTTGATCTCGCGCGGAGACGCGGAGAATGCAGAGAAGTAGGAGGCGCAACATCTCTGATAGTCGCCTAGAAGGCGTGCGCGTGATTCGCACGTCGCCCTTATCGGTGAACGCACCCCCTGCGTTCTCGCGCTTATACTTCGCGCTACTCATGGCCATCGAACGGTTGATCGTAGGGATCAGTGGGGCGAGCGGGGCAATTTTGGGCATTCGCCTGTTAGAGGCGCTGCGCCACGCCGGCATCGAGACGCACCTGATCATCAGCCCGGCCGCCCGCCGCACCATCCCCGCCGAAACCGGCTGGTCAGTGGCCGACGTAGAGCGCCTGGCGGATGTCGTGCACCCTGTCGGCGACCTGGGCGCCAGCATCGCCAGCGGATCATTCCAGACCGATGGGATGGCGATTGTGCCGTGCTCGGTGCGCACGATCTCCGCAGTGGCCTATGGCCTCACCGATGACCTGATCTCGCGAGCAGCAGACGTGTGCTTAAAGGAAGGCCGGCCAGTGGTGGCCGTCTTCCGCGAGGCGCCGCTGCACCTGGGCCACCTGCGCGCGCTCACCCAGTTCGCGGAATGCGGCGGGATCGTCTTCCCGCCGGTGCCGGCGTTCTATGCTGGCCCGGCCACCCTCGACGACGTCGTGAACCAACTGGTGGGCCGCATCCTCGACCGGCTGGGCGTGCCTAACACGCTGGTGCGCCGTTGGACCGGCCTAAGCCGCGGCCAAGCGAAGGAGGGAGGCGCTGGCGCGTGAAGGGCATCGCCCACTTTGCCTCCGGCCTGTGCATCGCCTCGTTCGTCCCCGGCGTGGTCGAGGACGCCGCGCAAGGTGGCTTATTAATCGCGCTGGGCGGGGCGTGCGCCATGTTGCCCGACCTGCTGGACTTTCGCTTCGCCAAGTTCCTCGCGCGCCGCGACGCAGACATCCTGCCTGACCGCGACCGGCCCGACCCCCAAGCGCTGGCCGACGCTTTGGCCGGCGAGTTCGCCGCAGCGACCTCCAATCGCCCTCGGATCGTGCATCTGCATCCGCTGCGGCGCGGCGTCGCCGATTGGGTGCTCTATAGCGTGCGCTTTGATGCGGCGCGCGGAGACGTGGTGGTAACGATGGGCGACGCAGAGGGGCGCGCGCACGTTGGCCGGCTGGATGACCCTTATGAGGGCGCGCTGGACGTGATCGAACTCGGTGGGCCTGCCTTTGCCATCGTCCGAGGCGCGCAGGGCTTTCGGATTGAGTTCCTGCCCTGGCACCGCACGTGGTCGCATTCGCTGGTCTTGGCGTTGGGGTTGGGGCTGGTGGTGGCAGCGCTGTTCGGGCCGCTGGCCGGCCTGGTCAGCGGGCTGGGCTATGCCGTTCACGTGCTGGAGGACCAGCTCGGCTACATGGGGTCGAACCTCTTTTGGCCATTTACCCGCCGGCGCTTCGCTGGGCTGCGGCTAATGCACGCCGGCGATGCCATCCCCAACATCGTCACCGTCTGGCTGGCGCTGGGCCTGCTGCTGTTGAACTTAGATCAAGCGCGGGATGTCCCGCTGATCGCGGTTGGGCCTTTCTTGGGCTTTGGCGTGCTATTACCGACCCTCGGGCTGGCGCTGGTCTACGCGCGCCGCAAATGGTCGCGCGTGCTAGCCGAGCAATTGGCGCGCGAAGCGCTGGCCGAAGGCGAAGCCGATGGCCGCTAAAGAGTTGCTTCTACAAGGGGCTTCCCGCGCGCGGGGAATTAGGCGCGGGGGTCAGTGGCTTCGCAAGGGTGTGGTTGGGCGCGCGTTTAGATGCTTCGCGTGGGGGCGTAGCGTCGCTACGCCCCTCGCATGACGGATGCGCCCCTTTACCCTCCCTCCCACAGGCTGCGCAGCCTGCGGGAGTTAACATCGCTAGAGGAGATAGCTTTGCCCCTGTTGGTGAACACACCCGAGTGGCGGGTGCATTCATCAATAGGGGCAACCTAGAAGTGCGGCGCTCTATGTGGAAACCTTCCCCCGCGTGTGGGGGAATAAGAAGGGGGCATTGCTCAAAACCGTGAACGCACCCCGCCTTGCTTGCCCGTCTGTATGATACACACAGAGAGGCGCGGGCAATTCGCGTGAGCCATCGTGCCTCTGGGCCGCTCTGTGCGTCTCGTCTAGACAAGCATGACCGATGTAAGCGCTGCGCTGGTGATGCTGCTGCTCGCTGTGATCGGGCTGAGTGGCGCGTTGTTCTACCAATGGCGGGTGAGCCAGCGCCGGCTGGAGGCGCGCACGGCTGAGCTGCGCGCGCTCAGCGACGCCGCGCGCGCCATCGCCTCGGCTGCGCTCGATGAGGACGAGCTATGCCGGCTGGTCTATCAGCAGGCTGCCCAGATCGCCGATGTCGCCGACTTCCAGATCGGGTTATTCGAGGACGAGCATTGCGTCGTCAAGCTGCGCTATCGCCATGGGGCTGAGCAGCGGGATGGGAGGAGGGACCTGTGCGCTGTGGATAGCGCTGTGTGCTGGGTTCGCGCGCACGGCCGCCCACTGATCGTGCGCGACTTGCACGCCCAGCGCGCCTCGCACAACGGCGATGGCACACTGCGCTCAGCGGTGTTCGTGCCGATGATGGCGCGCGACGCGATGATCGGCATGCTGGTCGTCCAGAGTGAACGCGCCGGCGCTTACAGTGATTCGCAGGCCCGCATGCTGAGCATCCTTGCCAACCAGACCGCCACAGCCATTCAGAACGCGCGCGCGCTGCGGCAGGAGCGAATGCGCGCCCAACAGATGGAGCTGGTGAGCGCGATTGCGCGCTCAACCGCACTGGTGTTCACGCTGGCCGATCTGCTGCCGCGCTTAATCGAGGCCATCCACGCTGCGTTTGGCTACTCCTTCGTCGGCATCTTCATTAAAGATGAGCCGGGCTACGTGGTATGTCGCGCGGCCAGCCGGCAGGTCATGCTCGGCAAGCGCGTCCGGCCGGGCGATGGCCTGATCGGCGCCTGCGTGGCTGAGGATTGCACGATCGCGGTTTGCCAGTTCCAGCCAGAGCGCCGCAGCGAAGTTGTCCTGCCGCTGCGCATCGGCGAGCGGGTCATTGGCGCGCTGCACCTACAGGCCAGCGATCCGCGCGCCTTTGGGCCAGAGGAGGCGGGCTATCTAGAAGTGCTGGCCCAACAGGTCTCGGTGGCGATAGAGGACGCGCGTCTATATGAGCAATCGCTGGAGCGCCAACGCTTGGCGCAGGAGCTGGCCCTCGCGCGCGAGATTCAGGCCAGCTTTCTGCCGCGCAGCGCGCCGGCGGTGGCTGGCTGGAGCGTCGCCGGCCGTTGGCGCGCGGCCAAACAAGTGGGCGGCGACTTCTACGACTTCATCCCTCTATCCGGCGGGCGTTGGGGGCTGGTGATCGCGGATGTGGCCGATAAGGGCGTGCCGGCTGCGTTGTTCATGGCCTTCTCGCGCACCCTGATTCGCGCGGCGATGACCGACAGCTCAGGCCCAGCCGAGGTGCTGACCCGCGTCAATACCCTGATCCGAACCGATGCCATGGCCGACCTGTTCGTGACGGTGCTCTGTGCCGTCTGGGATCCGCAAAGCGGCCAGATTTGGATGGCCAGCGCAGGCCATCCGGCGCCGCTTCTGTGTCGCGCCGACCGCCACGTGAGCGCTGTGCGCATCGCCGGCCCCGCCCTGGGCGTCTTGGAGCGCGTCGCCGCGGAGCAGATTTGCCTGGCGCTGCAACCCGGCGATGTCCTGCTCTTTTACACCGATGGGTTAACCGACGCGATGAGCGCTTCCGGCGAGGCTTTCGGCTTTGCCCGCTTGCGAGCAGCGCTGGCCGAAGCCCAAGGGCTGAACGCCGGCCAGATCGCCGCGTCCATCCTCGCAGCGGTAGATGCCTTTACGGGCGACGAGCCGCCCTTTGATGATCAAGCCTTGATCGTCATGAAGCGAGAGGCGTAAAATAAGGGTTGGATTATCTGGATTCGACTGTAGAGAAAGAGGCCAAATGAACATCCTGGATCGCCTGATGGCAGTGGACGTGGACCGCATCTCACACGACGAAATCAGCCACGACCCACGGCCCATTCGCCTGCTAAAGTCCGATTTTCTGGAGCGCTTCACGCACGTGACGCCGCAGGTTGTGCTGATCATCTGGCTGCCGGTGGTGGCCGTCTTCTCGACGATTGGCGCGCTCAACTGGCCGGCGGGCGCCTCGCCGCTCTGGTATGGCGTGGCCTTTCTGGCAGGCATCGCGCTGATCTGGACCTTTATCGAGTATGTGGTGCATCGCTTCGTCTTTCACTTCCAGCCGCGCAGCCGGACGCAGTGGCAATTGCTCTTCCTCTTTCACGGGGTGCATCATTACCAGCCGCACGTCAAGACGCGCCTGGTAATGCCGCCAGCAGTGAGCATTCCGGGCGCGCTGCTGTTCTATGCCCTGTTCTATCTTGTGCTCGATGTCCTCTTGGGGCTGCCGTTTTTGGTGGCGCCGACCTTCGCCGGCACGGTGCTGGGCTACGTGGCCTACGACATGATCCATTACGCCACGCATCACCTGCCGGTCAAAGGCCCGCTGATGAAGTTTCTCAAGCGCCACCACATGGAGCATCACTTCAAAACGCCCGATGCCCGCTTTGGTGTCAGCACCAGCTTTTGGGATCACGTCTTTCATACCGAGCCAGAGGCCACCGGTTCAGGTCGCCCTCAGGCATAGTGCGAAACTCGCTGCCGCTCCGATCGGCAACGATGGGCCGGCGGTCATTAACCATTATAAGATGTAATCTGTTTCATGTCTTGTTATAAAGCCTCTGTTGGTATATATGTAGATGTAGCTAATATTGCAATGAATGGCGGGTATGGCATGCAATTTGACATTCTGCGTGAATTTGCATGCCATGACAACGGGGAAGTCGTCCGCCTTAACGCTTATGTGGCCTATGATGCCGAACGCGCTCAAGTGGATCAAGACTATGCCGAAGGCCAGTTGAGCTTCCACTCTTCTTTGCGCGACTTCGGCTACAAGGTCATCCAGAAGAACGTCAGGCGCTTCATTGACCCCGAGGGCAACACGGTCACCAAGGCCAACTCCGACCTGGACATGGCCGTGGATATGCTGCTCCAGTCGGAGAAGCTCGACCGGGTGCTGATGCTCACCGGCGACGGCGACTTTGTCCAGGTGGTGCGCGCGCTACAGAACCGTGGCTGCCGCGTGGAGCTGGTGGCCTTTGCCAACATCTCCGCCGACCTGCGCCAGGAAGTGGACATGTTCATCCCTGGCTGGTTGATCCCCAACCTGTTGCCGATCAAGGGCCAACCGCGCGGCGCGCCGGCCTGGGGCGAGGTCGGCTCGCGCGTGCGCGGCGTCTGCTATTACCACAAAGAAGGCTATGGGTTCATGCGCTTCTTGGAGCGCGTGAACGCCGACCTGTGGATGTCCGACACACGTCGCAAGGATTCGCCCTACAAGACGGCCTACTTCCACGACTCGCAATTGCTCGACCGGGTGGAGGCCGGCGCGATCCCCAATCGAGACGTCATCTTCGAGTTCGACCTCGTCAAAAGTCAACGCAGCGATGGCCTGGAGGCCAGAAACATTAAGCTGGTCGCGCGCTTGTAAATGCACGCTTCTCCGCGGACGGCTGGGGGCAGAACCCTGGGTGGGCGATGGCAGTGCCGTCGCCGACCCTCCATGATGAACTCTCACTAATTGCCCAGCAGTTGCCCCTGCCGGTAAATACGCCCGTCTCCGCGGGTGTGTTCACCAACAGGGGCAAAGCTTCTCCCTCCTAGCGATGCCAACTCCCGCAGGCTGCACGGCCTGGGCGAGAGTAAAGGGGCGCATCTGTCATGCTGAGCAGAGCGAAGCATCTAAACACCCGCCCAACCAAAACCCACGCAGCCACCAACTATTAGTGACCCCGCAACAGCTCATGATGGCGGGGCCATCATTTGGCCCAGGGGAAACAGCGGCTCTCAGGAAGCGAGGAGACACTCCCTCCCCGTTTACGGGCTTAGCATTACCCGTAAGTGCTTGGGGGATTGGCGAGCATGCTATGCATCAATTGCCAGGCTGCCGCAGCGCAGCAGGGGCGGTTCGCGAACCGCCCCTGTTTCGCTGACGTCAGAATGACAAGATGGGGCAGGATGCTGGTGTCCCTTTTGTGCGCCAGGCGAACAAGGCCAACGCAGTCTTCAACCTTGCGCTCGTTAACAGCCCGGCAACCAGCTGTTCACTTCCCTACTGGACTGGCTTCTACTTCATGCGCCGCAGGGCCAGCCGCGCCGCATGGTAGCCGCACATGCCATGCACGCCGCCGCCGGGCGGCGTGGACGATGAGCACAAGTACAAGCCAGGCAGCGGCGTGGCATAGGGCGGCCAATACAGCGCAGGGCGCGTGTAAAGCTGCCGCCAGTCCTGGACACCACCGTTGAAGTCGCCGCCGATGTAATTGAGGTTGTAGCGCTCCAGCGCGGCGGTGTGCATGACGTGGCGGGCCAGGATGCGCTCGCGGAAGCCGGGCGCGAAGCGCTCGATCTGCGCCTCGACCTGGGCGGTCATGTCCACCGTCGAGCCGTTGGGGACGTGGCAATAGGCCCAGCAGGTATGCCCGCCCGCCGGCGCGCGGCTGGGGTCGAAGCGGGTGTGCTGGACGAGCAACACGAAGGGCCGCTCCGGATGTCGCCCCCGCCACACCTCGCGCTCGCCGGCGGCGATCTCCTCCAGCGTCCCACCAAGATGGACGGTGGCAGCCTGCGCGCACTCAGGCGCGCGCCACGGGATCGGGCCGTCCAGGGCATAGTCGAGCTTGAACGCGCCGGGGCCATAGCGATACGCCGCCAACTGGCGGCGATAGCCCGCCGGCAAGTGATCGCCGGCCAGCCGAAGCACCTGCCGGGGGGTGAGGTCGAGGAGCACGGCGCGGGCCGGCGGCAGCTCGCGCAGCGCGCGCACCTCCCAGCCGGTGACGATCTCGCCGCCCAGCCGGCGAAGGACATCTGCGAGCGCATCGGTGATGCGCCCCGCGCCGCCTTCTGGCATCGGCCAGCCGACGGCATGCGCGCAGGCGCCCAGCACCAGCCCGAAGGCCGCCGTGAGCGGCGCTTCGAGCGGCAGCGCGCTGTGGGCGGCCAGGCCGGCGAAGAGCGCGCGGGCGGCGGGTGTGCGAAAGCAACGCTCGGCCAGCGTCCGTGCCGGCCAGACCGCGCGCAGGCCGAAGCGCAGCAGGGGCAGCAAGTGGCGCGGCGGCAGAGGCAATGGGCCGAGCACGTCCTCGCTCAGCGCGGCCCACTGCGCGACTAACGGGCGCATCAGGCGGCGGTAGGCCGGCCCGTCCTCGCCCAGCCCCTCCGCCGTCTCGTCCAGGGAGCGGCTGACAACGACGGCGCGCCCGTCGTCCAGCGGGTGGGCAAGCGGGGCGATTGGGTGTATCCAGCGCAGGCCGTGTTCATCCAGCGATAGCGCGCGAAAGAACGGCGAAGACACCGCCAACGGCTGGATCGTCGCGCAGATGTCGTGGACGAAGCCGGGCAGGGTGAGCGCCGCGGAGCGACAGCCGCCGCCGACCGTCGGCGCAGCTTCGATCAGCAGGGTGGCGCAGCCGGCCTGGGCAAAGGTAATGGCCGCCGCCAGGCCGTTCGGCCCGCTGCCGACCACTACGGCGTCATAGCGGGTCACCGGACGCGGGATAAGCGACCACCGGCCCTTGCACGGAGACGGCCACCGGCGTGCCGGGCATCAGATCGGGTTGCGGGGGCGTGCGGACTTGGAGCATGAGCTGACCGTTGACGCGCACCCAGGCCGTTTGGTCATGGCCGTAGAAGGTGATCGTCTCGATGCGCGCCGGGCCGTCGGCTGTTGGCTTGAGCTTAAGCGCCTCCGGGCGGATCATGATCGTCACCCTGCCGTGGGCGGGAGCGGTCAACGGCAGTGTGCCCAGGGTGCATTCGGCGGTCTGGCCGTACGCCTGGCCGGGCAGGAAGTTGGCCTCGCCGACGAACTCAGCGATCGCTTGGCTGGCCGGCCGGAAGTACACCTGCTGAGGCATGTCAATTTGTTGAATTGTTCCGCGATCCATGATCGCCACTCGATCGGCGATGCTCAGCGCTTCTTCCTGGTCGTGGGTGACGAAGATGGCCGTTGCGCCGGCGGCGCGCAGGATGGCGCGCACCTCGTCGCGCATGCTCCGCCGCAGCGCCGCATCCAGGTTGGAGAACGGCTCGTCAAGCAACACCACTTCGGGCTGCGGAGCCAAGGCGCGGGCGAGCGCGACGCGCTGTTGCTGGCCGCCGGAGATCTGATGGGGATAACGGTCGGCGTAGTCGCGCATGTCTATCAGCGCGAGCAGCTCGGTCACCCGCTGGGCGCGCTGGGCCGGCTTCCACTTATTCAGCCCAAAGCCGATGTTCTGCGCAATTGTCAAGTGAGGAAAGAGCGCGTAATCTTGAAAGACCATGCCGATCCGCCGCGCCTCCGGCGGCACCCAGCAACCTGGGCCGGCGACGCACTGACCGTTCAGCCAGATCTCGCCGCTATCGGGCGCCTCCAGGCCGGCGATCAAGCGCAGCGCGGTGGTCTTGCCGCAGCCGCTGGGGCCGAGCAACGCCAACAGCGTGCCGCGCGGGAGGTCGAAGCTCAGGTCGCGGACGGCATACACGCCGTTGGCAAACCGCTTGTGCACCTCTTTGACCTGAATGACGGCCTGCTCAGCCGGGAGATGTCCATTCGTGATCGGCGCAACCTCGCCAGTCTTGACGATTAACATTTCTGATAGCATATCGTCCTGGGCGCGCTTTTGAAAGGGCTACGCATTAACAATCTGCTTTAATCAGCGTTCGCCTAACGTTTGAGGGCGGTAAAACCTTTAGCGTAAGCATGGTTATCTCGCGCGCCTCTGTGTGGTGCGGAATGTCCGCTTCGCCGGCGTTTGAGGAACTCTTCGTCCGCCATGGGGCGGCGTCGTTTGATAAAGAGCTATACCGGCAAGCGATGCTGGGTAAGTGCGGCTGGGCGTTCGACTTGAACAGCGGCGTGCTGGCCTTCCGCCGGCCGCACGAGGGCAACTTGCAATTGCGCGTCCAGGTGCTCGGCAGCGCGTCCGAGGAGAGCAATACCTGGCTATGGGCCTGGGCCAACCCCAGCGCCATCCCGTCTGAATTGCTGACGGTTGCCCACGAGCTGCGGACCGCTTATGCCGACGTGCCGGAGCTGAGCACGCCGGAATTGCCGATCACGGCGCAGCTCAACCCGCAGCGCATTGCGATGGTGGCGTGTGGGATCGCCCGCGCCGGCTGCACGTTTCGGGCCACCTACCCGCGCGGCGCGCTTTATTTGCTGATCAAGGATCCGCGCTACAAGCGATCGGTGCGCCGGCCCCTGGCGCGCATCTTGCGCGTCTTCCCGCGCTTCCTCGCCCACTATGCCGTGACCGACCAGCGGGCTGCGCTGGTGCACTATCTGCGCTTCTACCGGCTGGACGTGCGCGAGGAGGGCCGGCGCGTGATCGGCAGCCGAAGCGCAGCGGCTCAGCCGCCGTTCGGCGCATCTGAGCCGCTGCAGGTGGTCGGGGAGTTCGACGCGGCGGGCCGGCTGATCTACTTGGGCTAGACGCCGGCGATCCGCGCCATCGCCTCCCAGAAGTGCCACTCGCCCTCCAGGAGCAGGCGCGTGGATTCGCGGATCTGGTCGGCAGCTACGCCGCGGTCCAAGGCGATTTGGAGATTGCCTGTGTCCGGCTTACACCCCGGACAGTCGCCCAACGACGCGCCGCGCTCCAGGGCGCTCTGGATGTACGGCAGCACGTCCTCGTCGCGGGGCTGGTAGTTGGCATACATCTCGAAGAAGCGCACCGCCGCGTCGCCCAGGCCGTAGTGCGCACGCAGGGCGCGGCTGACGCGCAGCGCGTTGGCGATCCACACCTGGGCGTCGAAGTAGAACGCGGTGATCAGGTCGGCGTCGCTGCCGTAGAGGCACACGAACGTCTCGTAGTAGCTGAACATCAGCGCTTCCAGGTCCTTCGGCGCGGCCTGCAAGTCGGCCTCGCTCAGGCCGAGCGCGGCGGCGAAGTCGAGGACGGCATCGCGCACGGCAAACTCGGCTTGTAGGAACTCGTTGAGCTTTTTGCGGCTGGGGACGTGGCCAAAGCGGGCGAGGATCAGCGCGATGTTCTGCAGGCCCTGCGAGACGATATGGTATTGCTGGCCGGCCAGTGCCTTCAGCGCCTCGCGCGGCACGCGCCCGGCTTCCAACGCCTGGATGTAGCGATGGGTGACGATGCGCTGGAGCAACGGTTGTAGCTCCTGTCGCAATTGCCCAATCAACTGGGCGGCGTCCTGTGCTGTAATCGTTTCGGTCATCATGGTCGGTTCACCTCCTGAAACAAAAACACCCTCTGCCGGGGCAGAGGGTGTGCGAAACGTGATCAGCGTCTGCATCCCTGCGCCAGCATTATCTGGTTCAGGTTCAGCGGGTCGAGGGCTGCTAGCCCTCCTCTCAGCCTGGTTGCACCAAGCTCCCCGTGCGGTCGCGTGTATTCAGTTTAGTTGTAGTGATTCTACACCATCGCGCTGAGGGATGTAGAGAGCGTTCACGGCTGGGGGCAGAACCCTGGGTGGGCGACGGCACTGCCGTCGCCCACCCCCATAAAACAACTTTTGCCAATTATCAACTCGCGAGTAGTCGCCCCTATTGGTGAACGCGCCCCCGCCCAGCAAGCGGCGCGCTGTGCTTTAATAGTAAGGACGATGTCGGACAAAGGCATCTTGGGCGCGTTTGAAGCACTGCTCGTCGCCATCGCCCTGGCCGCGGTCGGCTTGGGCGTCACCTGGCCGCTGAATTCGCAGCGCGCGCCCTACTCAGATGCGCCCTCGCTCTCGCCCACGCCGGCTGAACCCACCGGGCGCGTCCCATCGGCAGCAGCGCTCGCGCCGTCGGCCTCTCCTACCCCATCCGCCATTGATTCTCTGCCAACCCTCACACCGATTGCAGTGAACCTAGGCGTGGACGAGCGCATGCTCGATGCAAGCGATGCACCTCCACTTATACAAGCGCCCGGCACAGTCAACATCCTGCTCCTGGGCATAGACGCTGCGGCGGATCGGCGCTACGCGCGCACCGACACAGTCATCGTCGCCAGCATCAATCCTGACGTGCCGTCCGTCAGCCTGCTCTCCTTCCCGCGCGACTTGCTGGTGCGCTTGCCAGACGGCAGCGCCGACCGAATCAACACTGTCTTCCGGAACGGCTATCTGAACGACTATCCAGGCGGTGGGCCGGCTTACCTCGCCCTGACCTTGCGCAAGAACTTCGGCATCAAGATTGATCACTTCGTCCAGGCAGACTTCGCCGGCCTGATCAAAGCAGTGGATATCCTGGGCGGGATCGAGGTGTTGGTGGAATGCGAGTTGCACGATACCTTCCCCGATCCTGACGCGCCCAACGGCCGCAGCGACCTGGATGTCTATCCGGGCAAAGTCACGCTCAACGGCAAGCAGGCGCTATGGTATGCCCGCTCGCGCTGGAGCACGACGGACTTCGACCGCGCGCGGCGGCAGCAGAAGGTGCTGCGCGCGATCTGGCGCAAAGCGCGCGAGGGCAACTGGCTACAAAATGCGCTCGGCCTTTACAGCGAATTCCGAAACAATGTCGAGACCGATCTCGGCCCAACGGACATCCTGCCGCTGGTGGAGATCGCCAGCCGGCTGAGCAACAACAACATCAAGAGCCGGGTCATCACCTGGCCAATCGTCCGCTCGGAGCAACGCACCGATGGCGCTTCGGTGCTGGTGCCAACTGAGCAGATTATCTCCTTCATTGCTGAAGCGTTGGCCCCGCCGGCCGGCAACCAAATCGCCAACCGGCCCGCCGTAGAGGTGTACAACGGCTCATCACGAGCCGACATGGAACTGGTCGCCGCGGAGCGCCTGGCCTGGGAGGGATTTCAGGTGGTCGCTTTGGGGACGATCTCCGACGATCGCTTTCCGCAGACGCAGATCGTGGACTATGCCACCACCCGCAAAGGGTCGCCGATCCCGCGACTGCGTGAGATCTTCCGCGTCGCGCCGCAGAACGTGGTCGGCCAACCAGACCCCAGCAGTCCCTCGGCTGCGCGCATCATCTTGGGCGAGGACTACGACTCTTGTCCGAATACCGCGCTGATCGCCGGTGAAGTGCCGCTGGCCCCTGGTGGTGATCAGATCGACGCCAGGCCGGCGCCGTAGGAAAGGACGCGCTCAGGGCACAGGTGTTACATCAGTCGCCAGCGGAACAGGCGTTATCGTTGGCTCAGGCGTGGGCGTCTCTGTCTCGGTCGGCATCGGGGAAGGAGTGTCGGTGGGCGTGGGGGATGGGGTCGCTGTATCTGTTGCGGTTGGCGTCGGTGTATCTGTCGCTGTCGCGGTCGGCAACTCAGTTTCGGTTGCGATTGGCGAGCTGGTCGCCGGTCGCATCGGCGACGGCATGGGGCGCGCCGGCGAAGGCGTAACAATCGGCGGCGTAAACCCCGGCAATAGCGCGCCCAAGGTCGGCGTGGGGAATATCAAGGTGGGCAGTCCTCTGCTCGTCGGCGTGGGCGAGGCGCTCGCTCCGCTGCCTGGCCGTTGCAGAATGAAGAGCGCCGCAAAGCCGATCAGGTAGCACGGGATGGTTAACAAGATGATCCCGATCAGCACGCTATACGCCACCCGATTGCGTCGCAGCGGGCCGGCTGGCTTGCCCTGCACAGACGCGCATTGTAGTCGGCTGTGTTCCTAGGGGTGCGTTCATGGGCAAGAGCAACGATGCCGCTCCCCTGCGGAGGAATGAAAGGGAGCGCAGGCGAGGAAGAGGAAGGCGCTCAACATAGCCGTGAGGCGCGGAGTCGGTGACTTCGCAGGGGTGTAAGGGGCGAGAGTTTAGATGCTTCCGCTGGCGCCGGCGCGATAAAGTCAGAGGACACGGCATGCTACGCTTCGCTCAGGTCTCAGAAAGCGCTTCTGAGTATTAGCAGCCGTGTCCTAGATCCTATTTTAACACCCAACAGTTACCGGGGGTATGAGTGACTTCGCAGGGTTTTTGGTCGGGTTAGATGCTCAGCATGACATGGGGTGTGGTTTTGGCGAGGCCGTTGGGCGTTGTATTATCATTCCAGAATAAGTTTTGACGATGTTTCAGCCCGTAGCAACCCAAATTGACTTTCCCGCTCAGGAGCGGGCGATACTCGCCTTCTGGAAACGCACCCAAGCCTTCAATCGTCTGCGCGAACTGCGCGCAAACGCCGAGAAGCGCTTCTCCTTCATTGACGGCCCAATCACGGCCAATAACCCGATGGGCGTGCATCACGCTTGGGGACGCACCTATAAGGACCTCTGGCAGCGATACTTCGCCATGAAAGGCTACAACCAGCGCTGGCAGAACGGGTTCGATTGTCAGGGCCTATGGGTCGAGGTGAACGTTGAGAAGGACATGGGCTTCCGCTCCAAGCGCGATATTGAAACCTTCGGCGTGGAGCGCTTCATCCGCTTGTGCAAACAGCGCGTGCTCAACAGCGCCGCGCTGCAGACCGAACAATCCATTCGCCTGGGCTATTGGATGGACTGGGACGACCCAAGCGAGCTGCGCATGCTGGCCGAGAAAATCGTCGCCAACCCACAGGAGATCATCACGCTGACGCGCGACGGTCGGACCATCAGCGGCACGGTTGAGCAGCTTGTCGGCCAGCTCGGCCTGCCGGAACTGGGGCGCTCTTACTTCACGTTCAGCGACGAGAACAACTACCAGATCTGGAGCTTCCTCAAGAAGTGCCACGAACGCGGCTGGATCTACCGCGGCGAAGACGTCATCCCCTGGTGTCCGCGCTGCGCCACCGGCATTAGCCAGCACGAGATTGACACCGAAGGCTATAAAGACCGCGAAGACCCGGCCTTCACCGTGCGCATGAAGCTCAAGTCGTTTGACCTGAGCCACGTCCGCTGGGTCAGCCCAGAGGCGCGCCAGAAGTTCGAGCGCGCTCAGGCGGCCTTTCTGCTGGCTTGGACGACCACCCCTTGGACGCTGCCGGCGAACATCATGGCCGCCGTTGGGCCAAAGCTCACCTATGCGCTCGTCCGCCAGGTGCATAAGGATGGCGAAGTCGCTGCCTACTTCCTGAGCAATAAAACCCTCAGCATCCTGCGCGGCGAATATGAAGTGCTGGGCGAGATCGAAGGCCAGCACATGGCCGGCTGGACATACGAAGGGCTATTCGATGACCTGCCGGCTTTTATCGAAGCACGAAAACAATGGCAGGACAAGCACGCCGGAAGGGACTTTGAGCATGTTGTGATCACCTGGGACGGCGTCGGCGAGGACGAAGGCACGGGCATCGTGCACAACGCGCCCGGCGCCGGCCCGGAGGACTACGCCCTGGGCAAGGAACACGGCCTGCCCAAAGTCGCCCCGCTCGACGAGAACGGCCACTTCCTAGAGGGCTTCGGCGAGTTGACGGGCAAGGCCGCCCACGAGGTGCCGGACCTGGTGGAAGCCATGCTCAAAGCCAGAGGCCGGCTCTACCGGCGCGATAAATATCTCCACCGCTACGCCCACTGCTGGCGCTGTGGCACCCCGCTGGTGTATCGCATGGTGGACGAGTGGTACATCAGCATGGACGAGCTGCGCTATCAGATGATGGCGGTCTCGGAGCAGATCAACTGGATCCCATCCTTCGGCAAAGAGCGCGAGCTGGACTGGCTGCGCAACATGCACGACTGGATGATCAGCAAGAAGCGATACTGGGGGCTGGCCCTGCCGATCTGGGAATATCCAGATGGCAGCTTCGAGGTCATCGGCAGCTACGAAGAGCTAAAAGCGCGCGCGGTCGAGGGCTGGGAGGAGTTTGAGGGTCATACGCCGCATCGCCCCTACATTGATAAGGTGAAGATCAGGCATCCGATCACCGGTCAAATTGGGCGGCGCGTGCCAGACGTAGGCAACCCATGGCTGGATGCCGGGATCGTCGCCTACTCCACCCTGCGCTACCGGACCGATCGCGCGTACTGGGAGCGATGGTTCCCTGCCGACTTCATCACCGAGAGCTTCCCCGGCCAGTTTCGCAACTGGTTCTACTCGCTGATCGCCATGAGCACGGTGCTGGAAGGGCGAATGCCCACCCGCACCATCCTGGGCTTCGCCACGCTGCTGGACGAGAAAGGCGAGCCAATGCACAAGAGCAAAGGCAACGCCATTGAGTTCAACGAAGCCGCCGACCGCGCCGGCGCCGACGTCATGCGTTGGCTCTACGTCCGCCAGCGCTATGATGACAACCTGCTGTTCGGCTACAACGCGCTCAACGAGGTGCGCCGGCAGGTTATCCTGCCCTTGTGGAACGTCTATGCTTTCTTCGTCACCTATGCCAATGCGGACGGCTGGACGCCCACGTCCGAGGCCACACCTGCGACGAACTTACTCGATAAATGGATCCTCGCCCGGCTGGCCGAAACCACCAATAGCGTCAACGCCGCCCTTGATGCCTTCGACGCCCGGCCGGCTGCCCTGGCGATCGAGAAGTTCATTGATGACCTCTCCAACTGGTATGTGCGCCGCTCGCGCGAGCGCTTCTGGGGCAGTCAGATGACCACCGATAAGCAGTCGGCCTACGCCACGCTCTACGGCGTGCTCACCATGCTCTGTCGGTTGCTCGCCCCAATCGTGCCGTTCATCAGCGAGGCGATGTGGCAAAACCTGTGCCACGCCGACTTCCGTCTGGACCATCCGGAGGACAACGCGCGCTTGGCGGAGACCGTTCGGGAGTTCTCTGTCCATCATCAACCCTACCCACAACCGCGCCCGCTGAGCGAAGAGGAGCGCGCGCTGCTGCGCGAGGTCGCCATCGCCCGCACAGTGGTGGCGCTGGGCCACAGCACGCGCGCCCAGTCGAAGGTAAAAGTGCGCCAGCCGCTGCCCAAGGTCATGATCGTCGCTGATGAGGAGGCGCGCCGCGCCATCCGCGCTCAATACGACGTGATCGCCGACGAACTCAACGTCAAAGCACTGGAGTTCGTGGAGCGCGAATCGGAGATGGTCACTTATCGCGTGCTGCCCGACCTGAAGAAGCTGGGCAAGAAGCTCGGCCCCGACCTGCCCAAGGTGCGCGAAGGGCTAAGCCAGCTCGATCCGGATGCCGTCGTGCATGCGGTGCGCGCCGGCCAGCCGATCGCAGTCAACGGCATTGCGCTCCAGCCCGATGAGGTCATCATCCAAGCCGTGCCGCGTGAGGGGTTGCTGGTCGCGGGCGAGGATGGCATCGTCGTCGGCCTGGACACCACGCTCAGCGACGATCTGATCGCCGAAGGACTGGCCCGCGAGGTGGTGCGCCGCGTCAATGACCTGCGCAAAGCAGCCGGCTTGAACGTCTCGGATCGCATCGTGCTCAGCTACAACGCCAGCGAGCGCCTGCAACAGGCGATCCGCGCCTACGCCGACTACGTCCGACGCGAGACGCTCAGCGAGACGCTGACCGAGACGCCTCTGCCCGATGGCCACACCGCCAGCGAGTCGTTCGACGGCGAGCACCTGACGATCACAATCAAAAAGGTCTGAAGCGTTGCCTATCACTCACACCCGCCCAACTCCCGCCGCGACGCCCGGCACGCTGTCCGAGCCGACCGCGATTGCGCTCTCACCTCTGCAATACGAGGCATTGCGCGCGATCTTGGCCGCTTTGGACCAACCCGGGACGTGCCGCGCGATCGGACTGTTTGGACCAGCGGGCAGCGGCAAGACGACGCTGCTGGCCGAGCTGTGCACGGGGGCACGGCGCACGCCCCAAGGCCGGCGCGTGCACTGCGCAGTGCTTGACGCCGCCCGCTTGTCTGCCGGCTTTGCCCCTTGGCAACACCTTATCCTGCGCACCCTGGACGGTCTGACCGCGCTGGTCGGCCCATCACCGACCATCCACCGGCTGCGGTCCGAACTGGACGCGCTCGCCCAGCACGAGGCCAACAAGGATGAGACCGCCACCCTGGCCGCCGCAGCATTCGCACACCGCTTCCGCTCGTCCTTCCCCGACTTGCTTCAGCAAGTTGTTCTCTCGTCTGACGCCACATTTGTCGTAGTCATTGATCACCTCGAGGCAGCGCCGGCCCATGCTGTGGCCCAGCTCTTGGAGGCGTCGCAGTACTTCCTCAACGGCCAGGGATGCAGCGTGCTGATCTGCGCGGACGAAGCACAACTGGCGCATAAACTTGACGCCGATCTATTGGCGCGCTGGCTGACCGCGCGCGTGGCGCTTGCGCACCATGCGTTGAATTCACCCCCTGCTGGGGCTGCGCTGCCTGTGACGTGCGCTCGCCTCTTCGCAGACATCTTGGGCAGCGACTATTACGCCATCGAGCGCGCCAGCGACCAGTGGCGGGCCGCGACGCGGGTGATCTCCTATCACCAGGCGCAGGGACACACGATCCCAATCCCTGCTGAAACGCTGGCGAAGCTCTGCGCCCTGAAGGTGATCTCACCGATGTTATTCGACGCTGCCTGCTTAGATCCCGGCATACTGCTCCAACTGGAGCGCCAGGCGCAGGCCCGAGGGACCGCCAGCTTAGGCTTGAATGGTTGGTCAGAGGTCTTGGCCCGCGACCCGCGGCTAATGCGGCTCTTCGCCCGCGAGCCGCACCTTGTGGGCACGCACGCCAGCTACCTGCTCGCGGCGCTGCGCCTGATCCAGACCGGCGATCTGGCAGCGCTCCCAGAACCAGCCAACAGCAGCCAGGCCCCACGCCCTGCCCCAACCGGATTGCGCCTGCCTCAACCGGCGCTCACCGCGGCCCCCGTTTTGGTCCTGGCTACATTAACCAGTTTCGTTGCCGATCAGTTGGCCCGACAGGTCGCCCCTATGCACGCGCAGGCTTGGATCGGCGCGGCCAGTCTGTTGCGCACCAGCCTGAGCGTGGGCGTTGAGCTGGCCGGGTTGGCGCTGTGCCTGCTCCTCGCGCTCTTTACGCTCAAGCCGCCTGATCGGCTGCGGGGCTGGGCGTTTGGGCTGCTGGCGGGCGGGTTGGCTAGCCTGCTCTTCGATCGCTTGAGGAACGGCGCGCCGGCGAACTATCTGCTGATCGCCCAGCTTCCTGCGTTCAGCCTGGCTCATCTGGCCGTGCTGGCCGGCGCTGCTATTCTTGCCTTGGCTATGCTGCGATCAGCGTTTGCGGGACAGCGAGAGGACGCGCAATGAAGGACGCAGGAGTGACCAAGTCTGGAGCGCCCACGATCGCGCTCGCCTTGAGCATCGCCCGCAGGCTACTACAGCGCTACGGCATCCTGGCCATCACCGCTGGCGCGATCCTCATCGCCGACATCATCACCAAACGGATCGTGGAGGCGCAGATTCCGCTCTACACGTCCATCCCCGTGATCGGGCGCTATCTGAGCTGGACACACACTCAAAACACGGGCGCGGCTTTTAGCCTCTTCCAGAACGGCGGGGCCTTCTTCATCGTCATTGCCATCATCGTCTCGGCGGTGATCGTGTATTACGCGCCGCGCCTGCCGCCTAGCGACCGCCTATCGCGCGTTGCCCTGGGCCTCCAGCTCGGCGGCGCGCTCGGCAACCTGCTCGACCGGCTGCGCCAAGGTTACGTGACTGACTTCATCCACGTGCAAATCCCCGAGATCGGCTTTGACTGGCCGGTCTTCAACATCGCCGATAGCGCGATCGTGGTCGGCGTCATCGCGCTCATCGTCATGAGCCTTATACGGGAACGCAAATGACCGCGCCTGCTTCGCCGCGCGCCGTGCTCTGGGACATGGACGGCGTGCTGGTGGATTCAGCTGAATATCACTACGCTGCTTGGCGCGAGGCACTGGCACGAGAAGGCGTTGACCTGAGCTACGATGCCTTCCGCGCCACCTTCGGCCAGCGCAACGACACCATCCTGCGCTATCTTTTAGGCCCAGATTTGCCGGATTCAGAAGTGGCGCGCATCGGCGACTTGAAGGAGTCGCTCTATCGTGAGCTGGTCCAAACGCGCGGCATCACGCCGCTGTCCGGCGTGCTGGACTGGCTGGCGCGCTTGCGCGATCAGGGCTGGCGACAAGCCATTGCCTCGGCTGCGCCGCGCGCCAACGTGGATGCGATCGTGCGAGCGCTGGGCATCGCGCATTACTTCGGCGCGATCACATCCAGCGAAGACGTCACGCGCGGCAAGCCCGACCCACAGGTATATCTGATTGCTGCCCAGCGGCTGGGCGTTCCGCCGGCGCGCTGCGTGGTGGTAGAAGACGCGCCCGCCGGCGTGGAAGGCGCACGGCGGGCCGGCATGCGCTGCATCGGCGTTACCTCAACCCATCCACACCTGGATGCTGATCTCGTGGTGGCTGCGCTGAGCGACCTCCCTGCCGATAGCTTCGAGAAGTTGGCCTCCGAAAGGCGTTCAAGCTAAGGATTACATCACGGCCGCTCGGCGGGCTAGATATTCTCTTGCTCACCAAGCGCTGGCCGTTCCTCTGCGGGGAGAGGCTCGATAAAAATCTCGCCGAACAGCCGCTCTTGGTAGCAGCGCACCTCGTACCGCTTCAGCAACTCCAGCAAAGCCAGCAAGCTCACGACGATCTCCACGCGCGAGCGCATCTCTGAGGTAACCTCGCTGAAGGAGACACGCCGGCGCGTTTGCACAGCCGAGCGGATGCGCGCGATGCAGTCATGCACCGTGATCGTCAGGCGCGCGACCATGCGCTCAACCTCTGGCGGCGGCAGCCAACGGTTGACCACGCGCTGCATCGCAGCGGCCAGCACCTCAAGCGTGACGTTATCCAGCGGCAGCCGGCTTTGGGGGCGCGGCAACGGCGGGGGCAACACCGCGTAACTGCGCTGCCCCTCCTGTTCGCGCGCCCGCAGCATCGCGGCCACTTGCTTATAAAACTGATAGGCGCGCAACTGCGCCACCAGATCGTCGGCGTCGCTGTCCTCTTCCTCCTCCGACGCAGGCGCAAGCTGTGGCAGCAACGCCCGGCTTTTAATCACCAACAGGCGCGCAGCCACCGAGAGGAAATGCGCGATTGTCCTGGGGTCACGCTGCGGCATGTTCGCCAGGTAGGCGATGAACTGATCGGCGACCATCGCCAATGACACCCGCGTGATCTCTAGCTGTCGCTCCTCGATCAGCCGCAACAGCACATCCAGCGGGCCTTCGTATACCGGCAAGCGCACCTCAAACTTGGCTTCTGCCTCCACGTCAGCCCTCCGCCTTCAACAGCACCCAGTAGTCAAAGCCATTCATGGTGAAGCGGTGCGCCCAGTAGTAGTTGCGGAAGATCGCCTCTTTCACGTCGTCGGGGTAAAAGAGGGCGCGAAAGATCACCGCGCCGAAGGCGCGCCGTTCGATCAGCGCGATCATCTGCGAGGTGTCGAGCAAGCCGGCCTTCGATAGGTTCAGCAGTTGCGTCGGGTTGGTCACCACGTCCTTGCCGGCCAGCAGCGTGAACATCGCCTCTTCGCTCCACACCGGCCCCTCCACAGCGCGGACGATCTCGACGATCGCCCAGCCGGCGGCAGCGTCGGCGGGATCCAGCAAGTGGCCGAGCTGCGTGAAGCCGGCGGAGTCGTAGTAGGGATACGGCGGATACGACGACGGCGCGTCGGCCACGCCGATCAGCCGAGCGACCGCGCCGAACAGCCGTCCGCTGGTCGGCAGATGGACGTTGAGCGCGCTTTGGGCGAGGAAAATGACGCCCGCCAGCAGCGCGAGGGCTGGCCGCCACAGCGTCGCCCTTACGGATTGGGCTATCGCCCCCCACAGCCGCCCCAGCAACCCAACGGTGCACACGCAGGAAGCGGCGATGGCCGCGATCAGATACGTCGGGCCGGCCCCCCACTTGCCGGTCAACAGGCCCATCGCGCTGCCAGTCACGAAATACAAAGACCAGACCGTGATCGGCTGGAGCGACCGCGCGCGCAACGCGCGCGCAGCGTCCCAGCCGACATACAGCGCGCTACAGACGATCAGGACGGCCTGAAGGCGAAACCACTGGCCGTATGTCTGCCAGGTCACGGCGATGTCATACTCGTTCACGTTGGCCAGCACCACGTTCAGCCAGAACTGGCCCTGGGTGGCGACGTTGAGCGCCAGCACGATCGCTGCTGTGACACACGCGCTGATCAACAGCGCGCGCAAACACCAGCGCGGCTGGCGAAGGAGCAGATAGCCAAAGCCGGCAGCCAGCGCGTCCACCGCCTGGAGCTTGGTGAAGCCAGCCGTCACCAGCAGCGCGACGCCTAGGGCAGCCCAGCGCGCCGACGGCTTCGCCGCCAACGCGACATCCAGGCAGAGCAAGCCAGCGAAGGCGAACATCACCATCGGCAGGTGGGCGCGGGCCAGCGGGCCGACGTGATACACGTAGTTGGCCGCGAAGAAGGCCAGGCCGGCGAAGGCCGGCAGCAGGATCGTCCCCAGCATCGTCGGCGTGTGCGCCTCGGCAACCCAGAGCCGTCGCGCGGCCAGGACGATCAAGCCGCCCAGAACCAGCGACGTCGCAAAGGTCAGTGCCCGCCCCACCCAGATGTGCGGGCCAAACAACGCCACCAATGGCGCCAGCATCAGCCGATAGACAGGCGGATAGTTCGAGGCGTAGAAGGGATACTGGGCGTTGTCGAGGTAGATATTCTCCCCCCTGGCCAGGCGGATCGCGTCGTATAGCTCAAAGCCCTCACCCTGGTCGTAGTCGAACGGGAAGGCAAACAGCGACCGCGCATAGACCAGGTAAGTGACGAAGTAAAAGAGCAGCGCCATGAGCGCCAAGGCAAGCGCGGCGGCTGCGGGCGCATAGCGCGCGGCGCTTAGACGCGCCTGCTTTACTTTCAATTCTGTCCCTCTTTCAATCGAGAACGAGTGCGCCATCAGGGAACGCTTGCAATGCGGGCCAATTCGAAGAGACGCAGCACGGTAGAGAAAAGGACAACAGCGGCGACGCACATCAATAAGCTTCCCCAGAACACAGCCAGAACACCCTGATACCGCTGGGTGCGCACCGTGATCTCGCGCTTTATCACGCCCCGCAAAGCGTAGATGAAGGAGAGAATAGATACCAGCAGTCCTAGACCAAGGAAGAGCGCTTCACCGGTGGTCCTATCCATCGTGGCCGAGATCTTGGGGCAGCGAGCATCCGCTCAGCGCGGCAACAGAAAGGGCGTGACCCCCTGGACGAACTGAGTGACCTGATACACAATGATGCAGCCGCCGGACGTGCCCAGGCACATGAGCATTGAACTGACTATCAGCGCGGCAATCCCTTTGTAGTGGTGACCGCGCAGGACGATCTCTTTCATCGTTATCCCTTGCCAGCCCCAAACGACGCTCACCACAGCAAAAGCAGCGCTGATCAGGAGGATCAGGGCATCTACAAGTAGCCTATCCATCTTGAAGACAAATCAAGCGATCGACATGAAGCGCGTTGGCAATGGTGTTAACCAGATTCACAACGCGCGACATTGTATCAAGCGCATGGCTGCGCAATGGTTGTGTTCGTATCTAATTCTGGGTGGGCAAACGCGCCCCGCGGCTATCCATGGCGCTGCATAAAGCGGTGCATACGCTCCAGGGCTTGCTCGATCTTCTCGTAGGACTGTGCATAGCACATCCGCACGTAGCCGGCGCCGCCCTCGCCGAAGGCGTTGCCCGGCACCACCGCCACCTGCTCTTCCATCAATAGGCGCTCGGCGAAGTCATCGTCGCTCATGCCGGTGCGCGCCACAGAAGGGAAGACGTAGAACGCGCCGCGCGGCTCGAAACAATCCAGCCCCAGCGCGTTACAGCCATCAACGATCAGCCTGCGCCGGCGGTCGTATTCGGCCACCATGCGCTGCACATGCGCTTCGCCCACCTCCAGCGCAGCCAGCGCTGCGTGCTGGCCGGTGGTGGGCGCGGACATGATGGTGTATTGGTGCACCTTGCGCATGGCGGCCAACAGCTCAGCCGGCGCAGCGACGTAGCCGATCCGCCAGCCGGTCATCGCATAGTCCTTGCTGAAGCCCCCTAACAGGATGGTGCGCGCGCGCATCCCCGGCAGCGACGCAAAGCACACGTGCTCCACCCCATACACCAGCCGGTCGTAAATCTCGTCGCTGATCACGATCAGGTCGTGCCTCTCGGCCACCTGCGCGATTTCGCCCATCCGCTCGCGGCTGAGCACAGCGCCGGTGGGGTTATTCGGATAACCAATCAGAATCGCTTTGGTCCTCGGCGTGACGCGCGCTTCGAGCGCCGCGCCGGTCACCTGGAACCCGTCTTGAACGTAGGTCGGCAGCGTCACCGCGACGCCGCCGGCGAAGATCACCTCCGGGACGTAGGAGACGAAGCAAGGCTGTGGCACTATCACCTCGTCGCCGGGATCGAGGATCGCCGTGACCGCCAGGTACAGCGCTTCGCTCACCCCGACGGTGATCAGCAGCTCGGTCTCTGGGTCGTATTCGACGCCATAGCGCCGGCTGAGGTGAGCGCTGAGCGCCCGGCGCAATGCGAGCGTGCCGGAGTTGCTGGTGTAGGCCGTCTCGCCGCGCTGGAGCGAGGCGATGCCGGCGTTCAGGATCGGCTCTGGCGTGACGAAGTCCGGCTCGCCCACGCCGAGCGAGATCACGTCGGGCATGGTGGCGGCGATGTCGAAGAAGCGGCGAATGCCAGAGGGGGGCACAGATGCAACGCGGCGGGAGATGAAGGTGCGCATGGCGATACTCTCGGGCGGATTATATGGGCGAGGGCAATGGGTGCGTTCACGGTTGGAGGCAAGACCGATCTCACGCGGAGAACGCGAGGAACTTGAAGGCACAGCATCCTTGGTCGCTGCCTAGAAGGCGCGCTGTCTTGCCCCTATTGGTGAAACGCACCCGATGAAAGAGGGCTGTCATGCTCAGCGACAGCGAAGCATCTAAAGCGCCTCAGCCGGCCGCGACTTTAGACCCTTTGCTGCGCTCAGGGTGACAGGGTGGGGTAGGGCGCCGGTGATTCCCAGCGCCTCAGCCAACCGCGACTTTAGACCCTTCGCTGCGCTCAGGGCGACACAGGGTGGGGCAGGGCACTGATAGGGGGAGATTGCTCCGATGGGCTTGATAGAAGATGTTGCTCAGCCTAGCACCGCTCTGCTGTGCAGCCAGGCGCGATCCATAAAATCTTCCAGGTCGCCGCTCAGCTCATTCAGTGCGTCTAAGAGGCGCTGGCGCATGGCATCGTCGGCCCGCCACATATCTCGCGCGATGGCTTCCAGTAAGCGCTGGATGATCTCGCGCAGCGCCCAGGGGTTGCTGCGCCTGAGGAAGGCTTGCGCCTCGGCATCCAGCGCGTAGCGCTCGGCCACCTCGGCGTACATCCAGTCCTCCATCACCTGCGCTGTGGCGTCGTAGCCGAACAGATAATCCACCGTCGCGGCCATCTCCAAGCCGCCCTTGTAGCCGTGCTTCATCATGGACCGCAGCCACTTGGGGTTCACCACGCGGGCGCGGAAGACACGCATGGCCTCGCTCTTCAGCGTGCGCACGCGCGCTTTGGAAGGATCGCTGCTGTCGCCGAAGGCAGCAAACGGCGGCTTGCCGCGCAGGGCGCGGATAGCGGCGACCATGCCGCCGTGGTACTGGAGGTAATCGTCGTAGTTGAATAAATCGTGCTCGCGGTTGTCCTGGTTTTTGGCTGCGACGTCAGTCGTGGCGAGGGCGGCGCTGAAGTCATCCAGCGCCTCGATCCCCTCCGCATCGCGGGTGTAAGCGTAGCCGCCCCACGCGACGTAGGCGCGGGCGAAGTCGCGCGCGTCCTGCCAGTTGCCGGCCTCGATCAAGGGCAGGATGCCGGCCCCGTATGCCGTGGGCTTGCAGCCGAAGATGCGATAGCGGGCGCGACGGTCTGCCTCCGCCGGCGCAATGCCTGCTCGGATCAGCGCGGCCATGCGCTCAAAGTAGAGTTTGCGCGGGTAGTTCTGCTCTGGCGGCTCGTCCAGGCTGATGACGCGCTGAATTGCCTCGTCCATCAGCGCGATCACGTGCGGCAGCGCGTCGCGGAAGAATCCGGTGATGCGCGGCAACACGTCAATGCGCGGTCGGCCCAGTTCGGCCAGCGGGATGACCTCGACGCCGACGACGCGGCGGTTCTCGCGCTGCCACACCGGTCGGACGCCGAGCAGCGCCAACACTTGGGCGATGTCGTCGCCTTGCGTGCGGATGGCCGTCGTGCCCCAGACGCTCAGGCCAACTCGCTGCGGGTATGTCCCTTCGCGCTCTCGGTAGAGGGCGATGAGCGATTCAGCGAGCTGCTGGCCGACCTCCCAGGCTGTTGGGCTGGGGATGGCGCGCGGGTCAACGGTGTAAAGGTTGCGCCCGCTGGGCAGGATATGCGCTGCGCCGCGCGTGGGCGCGCCGGCAGGGCCGGGCGGGACGGGGTGCCCCTCCAGCGCATCCAGCAGATGGGTGATCTCATCGGTAGTGCGTGCCAGCGCCGGGACGAGCTGTTGGCAGGCGTAGCGCAACGCTTGAATCGCCGCATCGCACCCTGGGCCGGCGGGCAAGCGGTCGCGCGCGATGCGCGTCACCTGCGCAGCGTCAAAATTGGCTGCGGCCAGGGCGCGCAGGAGCGCCAGGGCAAGGGCATCCGCTTCTCTCTCTATGTCAACTTGGCTTGTGCCAAGCCCTCCTTGCGCGTCTCTCATCGCTTGTATCACCGCCTGCCGCAAGCTGGGCACGTCGGCGTTCGGCAGGCGCAGGAGGGCGTATAGCGTGTTGAGCAGCACGTCCCCATCCGGCGCTTGGCCCAGCGTATGCAGCCCATAGTGAATCTGGATCCCCTGGAGTTCGCATAGGTAGCCGTCCACATCTTCGAGCATGTGGGCGAACTCCTTGCCGCTCAGCTCGACGATGCGCACGGGTATGCCTTCTGGCGTGAGGGTCGGATCCCAGTCGTGGGCGTGTTTAGCGTTGCGTCGCTTTAGGATTTCGCCTATCTCGCTGTCCAACTTGGCGCGGCGGATCAGCGACCAAATCTGTGATTGGAGGAGCGGCAGCTTATCCGGGCTGGTCGCTTCGCAAGCATAGTACTCGGTCACCAACTGGGCCAGCTCGGCCAGGTCGCCGTATAGCTCGGCCGTGGTTTGGGGCGGCATCAGGTGGCCGATCATGACGGCGTGCGTGCGCCGCTTGGCCTGGGCCGCTTCGCCGGGATTGCTGATGATGTATGGGTAGAGGAAGGGCACATCGCCGATCAGCGCGTCGGGAAAGCAATCGGCAGAGGGGCCAACACCCTTGCCCGGCAGCCACTCTAGCGTGCCGTGCGTGCCCATGTGGACGATCGCATCTGCGCCCCAGCCGCCTGCCTCGCGGGGCGTGGTGAGCCAGCGGTAGAACGCATGGTACTGGTAAGTTGGTGGCAAGTCAGGCGCATGGTAGATCGCATCTGGGTCGTCGCCGTAGCCGCGCGGGGGCTGGAGGGCGACCAAGACGTTGCCCAGCTCAAGCGCAGGAAACCGCAATGCGCCTTCGCACACATACGCCGGCCCGGGCGGTCCACCCCAGCGCGCGTCCATGTGATCGCGCTGCAGGTCCGTCAATTCGGCGTGCCAACCGTGATAGCACGCCAACGGCACGCCGTGCAGTTGGCGGCCTTGGAAGTCGGCCAGGAAGTCTTTATCGTAGCTGCCGCGCGCGATGAGCGCGTGCATCAGTTCATCCGCGGAGTCCGGCAGCTTGCGGATGTCATAGCCGCGCGCTTGCATGGCGCGCAGGATGCAAATGAGCGAAGCCGGCCCGTCCAGGCCCACGGCGTTGCCGATCTTGCCGGCTTTGGCGCTGCTGTTGGTGAGCACGAACGCGATGCGCTTCTCGGCGTTTGGCGTGCGGCGCAGGCGCGCGTAGCCCACGGCTAGCCTCGCCAGGCGCGCCGCGCGTTCCAGATCGGGTGCGTAGCGCTGCTCGCGCTTGAAGCTGATCGGCACCGTGATCACGCGACCGTCGAACTCCGGCAGCACGACGTTCATCGCGGTGTCCAGCGGACCAAGGCCGCGGCCTGAGGCCTGCCAGTGCTCACGAGTCCCGCCGCTGGTGATGGCTTGCAGGATGGGGAAGGGCGCGCGTTCGACCACCCTGGGGGCGAGGGTGAAGCTGGTGGTGGTGATCAGCACATCGAGCGGCTGTGTCCTCCCAAGGTCGAGGGCTTCGACGATGTGCTCTAAGTCGTTGCGGCTGCTCACGAAGAACGGCAGCGCATGCGCGTTTTGGCTTTCCAGCGCGTGCACCAGCGCGTCAACGAAGTCCAGGTTGCTGCTCAACCAGTGTGCCCGGTAGAACATGACCCCAATCGTCGGGCGGTCTGGCGCGGCGTGCGCGCGCCAGCGTTGGATGTCGATCTCGTAACCCAGCTTGGGATGGTAAAGCCCCCACTTTGGCTGTGGCCGCGGCGGCTCAAAGCCATAGTCCGTAGCAAAGTAGTGATCGCAGGCGAAGCGCAGCGCCTGGGCGATGTTCTCCGGGCCGCCCTCCTGGAAGTATGTGTATATCTCCCTGGCGATTGCCGGGTCGGTGGAGATCGCGTCGAGCTGTGGGTCCGGTTGAATGGCCGAGATGGCGATCAGCGCGCGGTCTGCTGCGCGGCAGAGGTCGGCCAGCCGGCGCAGTTGTGGCGCGTTCTCCAACCCGCCTTCCACGCGAGCCACGACCAACTGCGCATCGCGCAGCACATCGCGGCTAAAGCGCTGCCACGTTTCCGAGTCGCGCAGCGGCTCCAGCGGATGCGCAGAGACCGTTGGGAAATCCACCGGCAGGAGCGTCTTTGCGCGTTCTACAGCCAGCAGATCGGTGTCGGCGTGAGAAAGCACGACGATGGGCGCGACGATCGGCGCGTGGTCAGCCTGGACTGGCACCGTCAGCGCGCCCGCGCTCTGCCAAGCGTAGAAGTTGAAGACGAACGGCTGAAGCGGCTCGGGGACGGGCAGCAGGTGGTCGGCGGAGAGCATCGCCTCGATGTAGTCGTAGAGCGCCGTCACCTGCCACTCGGCGTTCATGGATTGAAACCACAGGGCGCTGCCGGCGAAGTTCAGCATCACGACGTTGGCCAGCGGACACGGCCCCAGGCATCCCCCGATCGTGAGGTGGACGCGCTGGCGCAGCCGGCGCCTTTCCCACTCGTCGTGATAGCGGGCTTCGGGCACTGGCGCATGGCCGCGCTCCACATGTCCGCAGCAGCACCCCCGACAGACGAAGAGGTGCGCGGTCTTCAGCACCAGGTTAATGTATTTACCGTCGCTGCGCAGCACGCGCGCGTGAGGTTGGCCCTTGTTGATCAGCCGGGAATTGGTTTGCATATCTAACTATCTTCCTTGAGTTGGTCAAGTATGATCTGCGCTTGTAGAACGGGAACGTCTTTAGTGGCCGTGACCCAGACGATCTTCCAATCCACAGCGAAGTATTCATGGACAGCGACGTTCCGAAAGGCGACAATATCTGCCCACTCTATGTCTGGGTATCGTGCTGTAAAGCTTCGAGGCAATCTTGCTGCAGCTTCGCCAATGACGATAAGCTTCTGTAAAACAGCACTTTGAACCAGCTCATTTTGTGCAAAAGCGATTTCGTCTGTCTGCTGTAAGAATCGCCCGATAGCTTGACAAGCGTCCAAGATATCCTTTAAGTAGAGCCGCTCAGGCCTCATAGAGTGTTATCTCGTCCGCAAGGACCTGGGCACGGATGGCGGGCTTTAGGCCTTGACGCGGCACCAGGTCAACTGGGCGCTGGAAGATAGCGGCCAGCTCGCGCTGCATGCGACTAAGCGCTAAGAACCCAACTTCTGCGCCAGCTTCAAACTCCACTAAGATATCTACATCGCTTTCCGGCCTGAGGTTTCCGCGCGCAGCCGAGCCAAAAAGAGAAAGTCGTCGAATCTGGTGTTTACGGCAGAACGCTTCAATGAGCTGGGGCGGAATGTCGGTGAAGCGCAACATCAGCTTGTAGGCAATTCTAGCCGGTTCAACGTCCTTGGGCGTGTTCACCAAAAGCTATCTTCAGTGATGCATTGGTCTATCCCGCTCAGCCAACTGCGGCTTTAGACCCTTCGCTGTGCTCAGGGTGACAGGGTGGGCAGGATGCCGGCGACCTCTGTGCACGCGTTGCCAGCCACGCCAAGCGTACTGCGCGCGTGAGGTTGCCGGGCGGCCATTGCTCAGAAGTCAATCCCCGGCTGGGCGCGGATGCCTTGGTCGCGATAGGGGTGTTTGACCTCGCGCATCTCGGTCACCAGGTCGGCGAACTCGATCAGCGCCTCTGGCGCGTCGCGGCCGGTGATGATCACGTGGGTCATCGGTGGCTTGTGCGCGCGCAGCCAGGCCACAACCTCCTCAGCGCTCAGCCAGCCGAAGTGCATCACGTAAGTGAACTCGTCGAGCAAGAACACGTCGTAATCGCCGCTGGCGATCTTCTGCTTAGCCACTTCCCAGCCGTGCAGCGCCTTGGCGCGCGTCTCGTCCAGGTCCTTGCTGGTCCAGGTGAACCCATCGCCCATCGGCGTCAAGGTGATGCCCATCTTCTCCAGCGCTTTTAGCTCGCCGTAGGACGATTGCTCGTGCTTGAAGAACTGCACGCCGCCGACGCGCATGTTGCGCCCCCAGGCGCGCAGCAAGATGCCCAGGGCGGCTGTGGTCTTGCCTTTGCCCTTGCCGGTGTTGACGATCACCAGCCCCTTCGGGCGATGCGTTTGCCGAATCGCCTCGCGCCGCGCGCGGCGCTCTGGGTCATCGCGGAGCGGCGTGTTGGCCAACTCGATGCCGAAACGGTCGGTCTCTGGTGATTGATCGTTCATCTCCATAGCGCTTATCTGGCGAATGCTCAGCCGTGAAAAGACGTCTTGGCCGTCCGATCTTTGGGATCGGGCGGCAATCCCAGGTACTTGGCGCGCAGGTGATCCCAAAGGGATAACTTGCTCCAATCCGGTTCGCGCGCGATCTTCATCTCGGCTGTGATAAATGGGTTGGGCAAGAAGACGGTCAGTTGATTCTCGCCCCGACCATTAAATAGGCGCAGTCGCCAACTGCTGGGTGTGCCGTCAGGATTCAAGCGCCGCACCAGCTCCGCGCGCGAGGTTTTGCGGACTGCGCGCAAGTCTGGCGGGGTTGGGCGGGCGGCCGTGCCGAAGTTCTCGCCGATGCACACGTGGAAGTGCCATGTGCCGAAGTCAACCGTCAGGTAGCCATCGTGCAGCGAGACGCGCGCTGGCGGCCGTTCGGCCCTGAACTCGAAGACGCTGCCCTGGATCATTGTGCCGAAGACGATATGCTGCCAATGTTCCTCAAACAGCTCTTTCAGCAGCGCGAACAGCCTTTGCTCTGAGTTGTCCAGAGACCATCCCTCGATCACGCCATCGCCAGGTTCATCACGAACGAAATGGGGCGAAAGATTCTGCTCGGTCATCGGTCATACGCACTACGGAATGCGCAATACGAACTACGAACTACGCAATCCCACCTCTCGCCCATCGGCGTCAAGGTGATGCCCATCTTCTCCAGCGCTTTTAGCTCGCCGTAGGACGATTGCTCGTGCTTGAAGAACTGCACGCCGCCGACGCGCATGTTGCGCCCCCAGGCGCGCAGCAAGATGCCCAGCGCAGCCGTGGTCTTGCCTTTGCCCTTGTCGATGTTGACAATGACCAGGCCTTTTAGTCGGTGGGTTTGCCGGAGCGCCTCGCGCTGCGCCCGGCGCTCCGGATCATCGCGGAGCGGCGTGTTGGCCAACTCGATGCCGAAACGGTCGGTTTGTGGTTGTTCGCTCATGGTTCAGTTTGTCGAGCCTGCCAGAGGGCAAGTGCGGCCTGCGTCGCCGTGCGAACGACTTGCCCAACCAGCGCGCCGACGAGGGATACCGGCCCGCCATACTCACAAAGGGTTCCCTCGCCCGTATGCGCGACGACGAGCGCATCGCTGCCTGTGCCGCTGGCCAGATGCCCATCCCGCGTGCGCACTTGGTGCTCGGCCAGGACCAGGCTTTTGGCTTCTGTGGCGGTGACGATCAAGTTGACGAGCGCTGCCGGCAATAGCCGACCTGCGACCACGACGATGGTGTTAATTGTCCCCACGTCGGGGGATATCGCTGCCGGACTCACTCCGGCCGCCGTAGGATGGCTGAGGCCCAGCGTGACGATCGCAGCCGCTGAAACTGCCCCCGCGCGCGCGACGACGACCTGGACATCGCTGATGCGCGCGGCGGTGAGCAGCCCAACGAAAGGTTCGTGGATCCCCATGCTGTCCGCAATGCGTCGCAAGTCTGCGGCTGGGTCGTTGCATCGGTAATCCGACGCCACGCCGACGTTGAGGATATGCGACACACGCGCGCTGCCGCCGCCGACCACTGCCGAGCTGAGGCAGTCCAATCGCCATCGGCTTGCAACGTGGATCACTCCCTGCAGCCGGCGCAGCACTATGCCGCTGAAGAGTTCGACCTCGGACATCGTTTGACCCAGGACCGCGCAGCCTGGACGAAGCGCGCGGCCAGATCCGGCTTGGCTAGAAAGTGCAGATGGACGTAGGAAGCTATCACCTGACCTACCTGAGCGCCCTCAAGCCTCGATGCAGGCTGATAGTGCGTCGGCAACAGTTCATACACGGGCTGGGCGGCCGCTTCAGGCGCTTCCCAGATCGAGTAGTGGAACTCGTGGCCGCGGATGGTCTCGCCGGCTCGCCATAGCCAGCTATCGCGCAAGGCGCGCGCGTGACGATAGCCCAGCGTTAGCCGCGAGGTCATGACTGAGCGGCCAGGCAGGACGCCGCACATCGGGTGGACATCGCCTTCTTGGTCAACCAGCGCCTCGCATAGGAACATCAGGCCGCCGCACTCTGCATATATTGGCATGCCGCCGGCGGCTGCGCGCGCGATCGCCGCGCGCATTTGTGCGTTTGCCGCGAGCTGCGCTGCGTACAGCTCGGGGAAGCCGCCGCTGAGGATCAGCGCGCCGGCGCGTTCAGGCAAAGCTGAGTCGCGCAGCGGGCTAAAGAAAGCCAGCCGTGCGCCGGCTGCTTCCAGCAGCGCCAGGTTATCCGGATAAGTGAAACTAAACGCCTCGTCGCGGGCGATGGCGATGTCCACTACTCTGTCTCCTTGAGTGGCAAGCGTGATCGCCGGCGCGTTGATGCGCGGGAAGGGGGCGGGGGAAAGCGCAGCAAGCAGCGTTGAGAGGTCAATGGCTGCCTCGATCTGTGCACGGAGGGCAGCGAGCCAGGCGCTTGGGTCTTGCTCTGCCGCGTGCACAAGCCCCAGATGGCGCTCTGGCATCCTTAGTGCGTCGGCGCGGAGCAAAGCACCGAGGCAGGTTAGCCCTGTGCTCGCGAGCGCCTCTCGCAACATCGCAGCATGCGTTGGTCCGCCAACGCGGTTGAAGATAACGCCAACCACATTGAGCAACCGGTCGAAGTCCGCCAGCCCTTTCGCAATTGCGGCTGCCGTTCGCGACATCGCCGACGCATCGAGGACAAGCAAGACCGGCGCATGGAGCAGGCGGGCGACGTGCGCTGTGCTGCCGAAGTCGTCCGCGCCGGCCACCCCATCGAACAGCCCCATCACACCTTCGATAATCGCCAGGTCACAATCGCGGGCGTGTCGGATGAAGAGATCGCAGACTCCTGCTTCGCCCAACATCCAGGCGTCCAAGTTATGGCAAGGCCGACCAGCAGCCTGGGCGAGCAGCGATGGGTCAATGTAATCTGGGCCGACCTTGAACGGCGCAACCCGCAGGCCGCGTGCAGCCAGAGCTGCGATCAGGCCGGCAGATACGGTTGTCTTGCCGTTGCCGCTGGCGGGCGCGGCGACGATCACGCGCGGGGGCAAGAGGCGTGCGCTCAATGAAACCCTCACGGCAGCACGCCGGCTTCCCAGTGATATACGTCGCGCAGATAGCGCTGAACTGCCTCGCCCTCAGCGGCGAAGGCGCGCAGCAAGGCGGCATGGACGTCGGGGCTGTCGGGCGCGCTAACAGTGAACGTCCCATCGGCGGCCATCAACCATAGCTCGTCGGCAAAGCGCAGCGCCAGCTCCAGGTCGTGGGTGGTGAGCAAAAAGGCTTTGTCCGTGCTCCGCGCCAAGCTGCGCAGCAGGGTCATGATCTCGATGCGCCGCGGCAGGTCGAGGAAAGCCGTCGGCTCATCCAGGAAGACGACTGGGGTTTGCTGGGCCAGTGCGCGGGCCAGCATCACGCGCTGGCGCTCCCCGTCGCTCAGCTCGAGCACGGGACGCGCGGCCAGCGCCTCGCAGCGGGCCATGCGCATTGCCTCTTGGACGATCGCCTCGTCGTCCGGCGTGAGCCGGCCATCCCAGCGCGTGTAGGGATAGCGCCCCAAGGCAGCCAGGGCGTAGGCCGACATGTAGCCGACATCTACCCGATCAGTGAGGACGACGGCCAGCTTGCGCGCGAGTTGATTGGCTGACAAGGACGCTAGGGGCTGGCCATCGATCCATACCTCGCCGCCAAGCGCGGGCTGAAGGCCGGCCAGCGTGCGCAGCAGCGTGCTCTTGCCTGCGCCGTTTGGGCCGAGTAGGGCGGTCAGCGCGCCGCGCCGCAAGCCCAGATTCAATCCGCGGTGGACGACGCGGATCACCCGTCCGCGCCGATAGCCTGTGGTCAGGTCGCGCGTCCACAGCGCAGCGTCTGTGACCGAGGGGGCGTTCATACGCGGGCGAAGCTCTGCCGGCGCAGCACAACCCAGAGCACGACCGGCGCGCCGATGAACGAGGTGATCACGTTCAGCGGCAGGACAAAGCGCGCGCCAGGCATCTGCGAGATGAAGTCGAAGAGGATGGCCAGCGTCCCGCCCAGCAGGATGACTGCCGGCATTAAGACGCGGTGGTCGCTGGTGCCGAACAACGCCCGGCAGAGGTGCGGCACGGCGATGCCGAGAAAGCCGATCGGCCCGCAGAAGGCCGTCACCGCGCCGGCCAGCAGCGAGGCGCTGGCAGTGATCCACCAGCGCGCGGCGCGCACGTCTACCCCCATGCTCTTGGCGTAGCCCTCGCCCAACAACAAGGCATTCAGCGGCTTGACGCTGGCCAGCGCGATCAGCAGGCCGAGCACGAGCGCCGGGGCAAAGGCCTGCATCTGTCCCCAGGTCACCCCGCCGAAGCTGCCGAACGTCCAGTTGACGTAGGCCGCCACCTGTTCCGGCAGGCTGAAATAGATCAGCAGGCTGACCACAGCGCTGGTCAGGTAGCCAACCATCAAGCCAAGGACGAGCAGCGTAACCACGTTCTGCACCCTGCGGGCAATGGCAAGGATCAAGAGAAAGATGCTCGCAGCACCCAGCGTGGATGCCGACGCGAGGCCGAAATCGCCCAGCAGCGCGCTGCGGCCGAAGACGCTGACGCTGACCGAGGCCCCGCCGAGCACCACCAGGGCGACGCCCAGGCTAGCGCCGCTGCTGACGCCGAGGACGAACGGGTCGGCCAGCGGGTTGCGAAAGAGGGTTTGCATCTGAAGGCCGGCCACGCTCAGGGCGGCGCCGGCCAGCAGCGCGGTGATCGCCTTGGGCAGGCGGACGCTGACGACGATGATCTCCCACGTCTCCCGGCTGGCTTGTTCGCCAAGGAGGATGCGTAGCACCTCGTCGAGCGGGATGGATACCGGCCCCAGCGCCAGCGAGAGCGCGAACGCCGTCAGCGCCAGGCCGGCCAGCAGCAGCAAGGCGCCGCGCCTGATGCCGAGCGGAGGAAAGGGGTTGGCCAAGTGGCTTTCCGCCTGGCCAACCCGTGGGAGCGAAGCGCGCATCAGCGATCGATCTTCCGGAAGAAGACCAGCTCGTGGTCGGTCATCAGGTTGGGATGGAAGATCTTGGCCAGGTCTGCCAAGATGAGGTGAGGGTTGCCGACGCCGGTCTCCCAGTAATCGTTGCCCCCGTTCTCGTTGAGGCGCTTGTCGTAGTTCCAGACGTTCCTTTTGCTCACAGGCCCTAGTCGCTCGTAGCGCGGCTCTTCGGCCAGGAGCGCCCCGATGTTCTGGTAGCGCTGGAAAGCGTTAAGCAGCCACACATCGGCGTTGATCCCGCGATCGAGCGCTTCCTCGAGCGAGATCTGGACGCTGCCAGCGCTGGGGTTGGCGGCCATCAGATAGTTGCCGCCAGCGTCCCGAACCAACGTGGCGAAGTAGCTGGCGCCGCCCGGCATGCGCCAGCGGCCGCGGCTGGCCGTGCCGACCACGACCAGCGGCCGGTTGGCGATGCCGCTCGTCTTGCGCGCTACGGCGAGATAGCGCTGCTTCATCAAGTTGTATTCGCGTTGTGCAGCAGCCTCTGCGTTGAAGAACAGCGCCGTGAACTTGATCCACTCCGAGCGTCCCAGCGGCGTGCCTTCCATATACTCAGCGTTGATCACGGTTGGGATTTTGGCTTCCAGCAGCTTGGGGTGCGAGTCGAACTGCGGATCGCCCACGCCGTAGGTCATCACGAAGTCTGGCCGCGCCACGATCGTCTTCTCCACGTTCACCTTCGGGCCGCTGCCGATCTCGATGAGCTTGCCGGCTTTGATCATCTCGCGGACTTTGGGGCTGTTGACGTAGGTGAATTCGTCCATGCCGATCAGCCGGTCGAGCAAACCGAGCTTCTCCAAGTGCGGCAGGTGCGTGGTGCTCATGGCGATGATGCGCTTGGCCGGCGCCTCAATCACCAAGGCGTCCTTGATGTTGCGCGGGGCCGGCGTGCCACACTGGACGATCACGTACTTGAACTGCTCCTTGGCGTTGTTCCAGGGGTTGAGCACTGTGACGACCTTGTAGTTCTTGAAGTACTCCACCTTAAAGCCTGTCGCATCCTCCAGCGAAACCTTCTGGGGGAAGTAATCCACGCTGGGGCGATAGCCCTTGACGCAGCCCGTGGTTAGGTTTGTGCCCTGGGCGGCGGCGGTGGACGGCGCGGCCGAGGCCAGGCCGGCGATGAGCAACGCGATAGACAACGTGAAAGCGAAGATTCGCCTGAAAGGCGAGAGAACGCGAGAGTTAGACATGTTCAGACTCCTCTTACTAGTTCGGATACTTAGTAAGCACGAACGACGCGCCAATTGGCGCAGAAACGAAAACCCCGCCTTCTCAGGCGGGGTGGGATGGGGTATAAGGGCGTCGGTTGCTCGCGGCAACCGCGCTGATCAAGTCACTTCAGCCATGCACCACCTCCTTGGTCGCGAGAAGGTTTCGGCAACTTCCAGTCGAGGCAAGCGTCCTGGCTTTCGCGCCGGCTGGCGCGATTACAGTTGCGGCACAGCGCCGGACTCTCACCGGCTTCCACCTTTAAGCCCTGGCTTCCGTTCCTTTGAGCCTGCCGCACGGCAGGCACCGGGTCACCTCGACGTTATTCAGTTGTCTTTAAGGATTGTAATCGAGCCGGCGTGTTTTGTCAAGAGGGCAGCGCCCGAATTAGAAACGCAGGGATCAAGAAGGGCGCATTCACCAATAGGGGCAACCTTCCAACAAGCGATGCTGCCAGCGAGGCGAATCTCTTATAGAGGGTGGGAGATGGCACTGCGTTGCCCACTCAGCCATTCTGCCCCTATCTATGAGGGTGGGTGAGAGCACTGCGTCCACTCACCCATTTCACCTTCTCTAACTAGCACACCTGCCTATGGGCGACGAACGACAGGGAAGAAAGACAACAAGGGCAACGAAGAATCTGAGAGAATAACCATATTTGGTACTGATGCGTAACTCATTACACCATGACCAAGCTGACCATACTGATTATTCCCCCAACAATGGGCAATCCCGTTGCTTAACAGAGCACAAGTATGATCCCAGCCTGCAACAATAGCGATTGCATTGTTCAACATGCTTACCGCAACTGGCGAGTTGCTTCCTGTCAGCGTACCATTGCCAAGCTGACCATGAACGTTCCACCCCCAACAACGAGCTGTGCCGTTACTCAATGCCGCACAAGTATGCGACCTACCCGCAGTAACAGCAACTGCACCCAGCGGCAAGCTCACAGTCACGGGCACGGTGACTACTCCGCCCCAAGTTCCGCGCCCGATCTGGCCGTTCAGATTATTGCCCCAGCAACGGACCGTACCATCAATAAGCAACGCGCATGTATGATTAGCACCTGTGGCGATAGCAGTCGCGCTCAGCGGAAGGCTCACGGTCACTGGCACACTGATGAAATTACCTGACCCCCATGTCCCATTCCCGAGCTGGCCAGAAATATTGTTCCCCCAACAGCGGACGGTTCCATCGTTCAGCAGCGCACAAGTATGTTCCCAGCCCGCAGCAATAGCAGTCACAGCACTCAGCCCACTGACCGCCACAGGCGTGTAACGAGCCATCGTTGTCCCGTCACCAAGTTGACCGGACCAATTGTTCCCCCAGCAACGAACCGTCCCATCATTCAGCGCTGCGCAGGTGTGCCGCCAGCCTGCCGCAACAGTAGTAGCGTTGCTCAACGTAGATACCGTCACTGGTGTAGTAACGACGCTATACGGACCTGCTGTTCCGTTTCCGATCTGGCCATCGCTATTCCACCCCCAGCAGCGGGCCGTGCCATTGCTCAACACGGCGCAGGTGTGACGTTCACCGGCCGCAATAGCAACCGTGTTACTTAGCCCGATCACAGCTACAGGCGTGCTGCTGGCTGAGAAGCCACGCCTACCACTGAATAGGCCTGAGCTACCATTTCCAAGCTCACCATATTCGTTATCTCCCCAGCAACGAACCGTTCCATCGCTTAGCATCGCACAGGTATGTAAATAACCGGCTGCGATAGCAGTCAGATTGCTTAACCCGATCACCGACACCGGCGTGCTGCTGTAGCCACCTAAACCATTACCAAGCTGGCCATAGTAGTTATCCCCCCAGCAGCGGGCCGTTCCATCATTCAGCACTGCGCAGGTGTGCTGCCCGCCGGCCGAGACAGCGACAACAGTCGCGCCAGATGACAGGCTCACCGTTATCGGGCTGCTGCTATAGTTACCCCAACCGACTGTACCATTCCCGAGTTGGCCGCGAAAACCATCTCCCCAGCAGCGGGCAGTTCCGCCGTTTAACACTGCGCAGGTGTGGTCGCCGCCGGCTGAGATGGCAGCAACAGTCGCACCAGAGGGCAGGCTCACTGTCACTGGTGTAAGTTGGCCGAAAGAATTTATTGTTCCATTCCCAATCTGGCCCTTGTCGTTGCGCCCCCAGCAGCGGGCCGTCCCGTTGTTCAGTATGGCGCAGGTGTGCTCTCTGCCTGCTGAAAGCGCATTTGCTGTGCTCAACGGTAGGCTCACAGTCACTGGTGTGGTAATAGCAAACCCTGTGTTCCCATTGCCAATTTGGCCGTAGTCGTTCCGCCCCCAGCAGCGGGCTGTCCCATCGTTCAGCAGTGCGCAGGTATGCAAGCCACCCACCGCAATCGCAGTAGCAGTCGCGCCAGATGGCAGGTTCACCGTCACTGGCACACTGATGACCGGGGTTAACGTGCCGTTGCCAACCTGGCCATATGTGTTGTCCCCCCAACAGCGAATCGTGCCATCGCTCAGCAATGCGCAGGTATGTTGACCGCCGGCTGAAATGGCAGTCACACTCAGCGGCAAGCTCACCGCGACTGGCGCGCTACTGAAGCTCCCTGTCCCCGATGTCCCGTTCCCGAGCTGACCGCGTTCGCTGCTTCCCCAGCAGCGGATTGTGCCGTTGGTCAGCAGCGCGCAGGTATGTTCCCTGCCGGCTGAAATAGCGGTCGCGCTCAGCGGCAAGCTCACGGTTATCGGCGCACGGCTGTAGCCGTCTGGCGTTGTGATCCCAGGCTGGCCAAAGTTGTTGCGCCCCCAGCAACGGACAATACCATTGGTGAGCAGCGCGCATGTGTGGCCTCCACCTGCAACAATGGTAGAGATATTGGCAAGCGGAGCTCCGGATGAGGTGCTATTGAATGCTTCGACCATCGGCCTATCTTGCTGTCCCATAGATAGCGATGGGCTAACAGCAAAAAGTTTCTCGGCATCAACTGGAGCCTTTCCTTGGTCTTCGCCAACGGGCATCTGTAGAGGTTCGCTTAGCGAGATGCTGTCAGCCCGCACAGGCGCTACAGCGGAAATCAGCACAGCCGTAATAACAAATGTTAAGAAGTGATACCCTGCCATAGCCTCCTCTTGGTCTATGACCGTCATACCATACATTCTGGAGGGAATCGAGCGTGTAAATCAGCACACTCATGAGATGCTCAGGATATGCACTTCGCTTGGTCAGTTATAGACGAATTCGCCCCCAACCGCAACGAGACAGAGACATGTTAAAGCCTGCCAGGCGTTTACGGTGGAAGAACGCAGCGCAAAGAAAGCCGAGACAAGGGCGAAACCAGAACAGGGCGATACCGGCAGGTCTCAATACTAGAAGTGGTTCACTTCATATTCGCACTTCCGGATCAGCCGGTGGGCGAAATCAGGCCGAGCTTGAACACCCCCTGAGACTTGACAACATCCTGTGATCGCGTATGCTCAACGGTCAATCACTTAGTGTATAAACGCCACAAAGCGATCGCCGGCATAGTCGGTCTCGCAGGGGAAAGACATAGGGCGCTCACCGAGAGCAGCCTAGTCTGTCCGGACGCCAGACGAACAATAGACAGATAGATAGTAAGAACGAAGAGCGGGCGAGTCGCTTTTCACCAGGTGTGATTGAGAAGCAGAGGGTTGTGAAGGTGGAAGTGGAGAAGACACAAAGTTATCTAGGAATCCGTGGGCAAACATCCTCAATCCGGCATGTTGCGCCGCCGCTCTACAACGCACGCTTTGAACACGACGCTTGCGGCATCGGTTTCCTGGCCGACCTCTCCGGCCGGCCCACACACCGCATTCTCGATGACGGGCTGCGCTGCTTGGAGCGCCTGGCCCACCGCGGCGCGCTGGACGCTGACGGCAAGAGCGGGGATGGGGCCGGCATCCTGTGCTCCATCCCCATGACCCTGATCAATCGCGAGCTGGAACGCATCGGCCAGCAAGCCCACCACCCGGGTGAGGTCGCCGTGGGTATGATCTTCC
>Ga0209750_1000103_pt1 | contig 50914 bp, 49 predicted proteins | sample YNPBryulayer2012_FD_185813 | JGI IMG/M metagenome (GOLD analysis project Ga0209750, IMG submission 185813) | Anoxygenic and chlorotrophic microbial mat microbial communities from Yellowstone National Park, USA - YNP Bryant MS upper layer 2012... ...
TTTTCAAGTTAAGAGCAGGGGCAACCTTTGATATTCTTTCGTTGCTTTCGCTTGATGCTAATCTCGGTGTTTTATTTCCATCGGGAAAAGTCCAAACAAAAACTACCATGACAGAAATTGCTAACTACAAAAATGAAAAAACCCTCGCAAGCGATGGCAATATTGGTTTTGAGGCTCGTGTCTACCCTCGTGTTAAGTTTGGTTCTTCGCTTGAATGGAAGAGTGATATTGTCTATCGATTCTGGAAAATTGACAGTAAGTTTTCGACAGCAATCGATCTCAATGGAGATGGAGACTATGTTGACGTAGGAGAAAACAAGCAATCTGACAACCATCCCTATAGTATTCATGTCGCGGTTGCTGGAACGGGAGTGGATTACCACACGGAAAAAATGCGACTCTTTGCCAGCATTCACAATCTTTTCCAGCTTAGAAACGAAGAGTGGTTTGTAGTAAACCAGAGTACAGGAACAGATGTTTACTTTGACAAAGAAACGGCTTCGGATATTATGAACCACATCATCATCAACGGTGGTGGGGAGTTCTTTTTAAAACCTTGGTTTGCCTTTCGTTTTGGGATAATTTCTATGCGCATGATTAGGAGTACGACGAAGACCTCCTACAGCTATTCTGGTACAACAGAAACACTGAGAGATGTTGCCACGGAAGGAGAAATCAGCAGTGGACTCTTGGGACAATTAGGTCTCTCTCTTTCGCTGGGACAGTTTACATTTGATTGGACAATGTCGGACAATTTTGTGACTGTTTTGGGGAGAGGAATTATGCCCTATCTTCTCAGTGGTACAGCAGGCGCTTTTGATGGTTTTTCGATGATTTTTAGCATGCGGTATAACTTTTAAAAAAGGGGGTGACTTGGTCTCCCCCTTTTTTTCGAAAGTTGAAAAGATGGGCTTTTTGCTCTATAGTATACAGTGAGGGACAGCAATGATACGGGAAAACTACGATAGGGTTTTCGAAGCCATTGAAAAAACAAAAGCACGTTGTGGACTTTCGCAGAATGTGACAATTGTAGCCGTAACAAAGACCTTTGATGCCAGTGTTGTCAAAAGCGCTCTTGAAGCGGGAATCCTCGATATTGGTGAAAACCGTGTTCAGGAGGCAGCAGAAAAATTCCCCCTTCTTGAGAATTTTTCTTTCACACGACATCTTATTGGGCATCTTCAATCCAACAAAATTAACAAAGCCTTGCAACTCTTTGATGTTATCCAATCAGTGGATAGAAAAGAATTAGCAGATGGCCTCTCCAAGAGACTGACACGAGAACTTCCGATTTATATTGAGGTAAACACCTCTGGGGAAGCTTCCAAGCACGGTGTGACACCAGAACAGGCACTTGAACTTATCGATGAAGTGCGGAATTTGCCTCATCTTCGTATTCAGGGACTGATGACTGTGGGGCCGCTTACCGATAACGAACAAGAGATCCGAAGGGCTTTCACTCTCCTTCGAAAACTCCGTGATGATGCCCAAAAGTGGTTTTCGTACCCTCTTGGGCTTTCTATGGGCATGAGTGATGATTATCTCATTGCCATCGAAGAGGGAAGCACAATGGTTCGACTGGGAAGAGTGCTCTTTGGAGTGCGCCAATACCAAAATCAACAATAAAGGCTTTTTTTAAGGAGTTAAGGAGAAAGACTCTTATGGATACCAACACCGTTCTTGAGGCCCTTTCCATATTGAAAAAACATTACCCTCTGTGGAATGCTCCGATTGTTACTTTTATTGCTGTTTCCCGAGGCTCTCCTTATGAAATCCTGATTTCTACCCTCCTCTCTCTCCGTACCAAGGACGAAACGACTCGTTCTGCTGCCATGAGACTCTTTCAGCGAGCCAAAACCCCTCAGGAAATGCTTTCGCTTACAGAACAAGAAATAGCTGGCCTCATCTATCCCGTGGGCTTTTACAAAGTAAAAGCCCGGCGTATTCTCGAGATTTCCCGTCTGATTCTAGAAAAGTTCAATGGCAAAGTACCTGATAGTCTTGAGGAACTCCTCACTCTTCCTGGAGTGGGAAGAAAAACGGCTAACCTTGTCATTACCCTTGGCTATCAAAAGCCTGGTATTTGTGTAGATACCCATGTTCATCGTATTTCCAATCGGTGGGACTATGTGCAAACCAAGACACCAGAGCAGACAGAATATGCTCTTCGAGAGAAGTTGCCACAAGAAGAATGGATAAGCTACAACGACATTCTTGTTGCATTCGGGCAAACCATATGTAAACCTATTTCCCCTTTATGTGATCAAAAATGCCCGATTCGCCATCTCTGCCCTCAAAAAGGCGTGAAGCAACACCGATAACAAGAATTTGAGAAAAAACAAAAAAAACCGATATAATATACTGAGAAAAAGAAAAAGGAGAGTGCCATGGAAAAGCCAGAAATTATTTCGCAGAATGACAAAACCATGATCTCGTTCTACACCCTCGATGAAAGTGTCAAATCAACCATTCAGGAAAAGCTCAAAGAAATCATCCGAAAGTACGATCATCCCCTCTCTCGTGACCACAATGTTGATGTTATTTACACGTGTTTGAAAGAGCTCATGATCAACGCTTCCAAGAGCAACATCAAGAAAACCTTTTTCATTGAGGCTCAAATTAATGAACAGGATAAGGAACTTTACGAAAAGGCAAAAACAAACTTCAAAAAAATTCTTACGGATAAGTACTTTTCGTATCTCAGGGACAAACTTCGTAAACATCACGCCTATGTTCAGGTAGAGTTTGAGGAAAAAGAGGAAGGGCTTGTTATCAAGGTTTTGAACAATGCCCCTCTCTGGGAAGAGGAAGAAAAAACCATTCGTGAGATACTCCAAAAGGCTTCACAGGCAACTGATCCCAATCTCACCCTTTACTACACTGAGAACGAAAACAACGAAGGAGCAGGTCTTGGGCTCATGCTGGTAATTCATCTGCTCAAAGAGGTTGGTATTGATCCTCGTTTGTTTCGTATAGGAGTGGTTGAGGGAAAGACTATGGCAAGGATTGAGATTCCCTTTTCTCCTGACTATGAGCCTCTTCGGAAAAGACCTTAGGAATTCTCTACCTCTTTTTCAATAAAGAAATCATAAAGAGCCTCTCGCAGAAGCGAGAGGTTTTCTTTTGTGCGAGTGGAGATGAAATAGGCCTTGGGAAATTCTCGTCTTAACTGGAGATAGGTTTCTGTGCTGAGGAGATCAATCTTGTTGAAACAGAGGATTTGGGGTATATTTTCTGCGTTGATTTCTTTCAGCGTTTCTTGGACAGTTTCTATCTGTTGGAGATACGCAGGATGAGCACTATTTACTACATGAAGAAGAAGATCGGTATCTACGGTTTCAAGGAGCGTCGATCGAAAGCTTTCTACAAGGGTATGAGGAAGATCTTGGATAAATCCGACTGTATCTGTCAGAACAATCTGCGCCTCTCCTTTCTTCCCTGCAAGCCAAAGTCTCCGTGAGGTAGTGTCCAGCGTTGCAAAGAGTTTATCCTCCACGAGCACATCCTCATGAGTCAGAACATTGAGAAGGGATGATTTTCCAGCATTGGTATACCCTATAATGGCGACGCTTTTCTGTTGCTTGCGGCGTTTTTTTCTTCTTTCAAGCATTCCCTTTTCCAGTTGTTCGAGTTTCTCTGTGAGGAGATGAATTCGACGACGTAAAAAACGCCTATCCATTTCCAGTTTTTGTTCTCCAGGACCTCGCATCCCTATGCCACCACGAATACGAGACATTTCTACGCCCTTACCAGTGAGTCGGGTAAGCATATATTTTACCTGTGCTAATTCCACCTGAATCTTGGCGATCTTTGTTCGGGCATGAAGGGCAAAAATACGAAGAATGAGCTCTGTTCGGGTGAACACCTCGCAATTGAGCACCTCCATCAGAGAACTCACCTGTGATGGGCTCAATTCTTGATAACAGATAACGGCATCAAGTTGTGATGTTTCGTAAAACTCAGCGAGTTCTTCTACCTTTCCACTCCCAATGTAAGTTTTGGGTTCAATGGATCGGATATGGAGAATAACCATATCCACAACTTCATACCCTGCTGTCTCCGCCAGTTCCCTCATTTCTTCAAGGGCAAGGCTTTGATACAAAGCCTGCTCTCGTTCTTCCAGAGCAGTCACAATCAGTGCTTTCATCAAGAAGGTATCTCCCGAAGCGTTTGTAAAATGGATTCAAACGAAAGCAGAAAATCTTTGAGTTTTCGAATATCTTCTTTGTATTGACCGTGTTTCATTCCCGCGATACTATGGGCATTGCGCAGATACTTTGGCATTGGCAGAGTGGTATCTTCCCAGATTTTGGAAAATATGTCTTTCATAGCAACAAAATGGGTAAAGAACTCTCTAAAAAGATCTCCCGCCACACCGTTCATTTGTACGATGTGTTTTTCAAGAGAACGCTTTCCATCAGGAGTCTCTTTTCGTTTCAAAAGTATCTGAAACTTTTGCCCCATATTCCCAGAGGATTGGATATCACTCATAAAATCGCTCAGTTTAGTTTGAAACTTGTCAAGTTGGTAAAATGCATCGGAAACACTTCTCCGGAAATATTCATCAGCAAAAATACCATGGGTAATAATGGTATTGAGAATAGGGCGTATGAATGTTTGGTAGTAGTTTTCAAAAAAATATGCGAGAATCGCAACAGCATAACTGTGAGTAAACGGCATTAAACCACTCTCTTCGAGAGCTTTTGACTGATCGATTGTATAGACACCGACCGATTTCACTTGAGGGAAGTAATGAAAAATACTTTTCTCCACTGTCTCAAATTTGACCTGACGAAGCGCCTTTTCCACCATGATTTTCAAACGTTGGTTCAACATTTGTGAGTATTTCTTTACAAGATCAAAACGAATATGAACAAATGAAGGCATATATCCTGGATTTTTCTTGATTGCTCGAATAAGAAGCGTCATATAGTTCTTATACATAAATTCTTGAAGAACTGTTTTGAGGGCATCCAGTTGGGAAGTAAAGGTTGCCTTCATCGTTTCGAGTGCTGAGTTGGTAGAAGCATCTTCTTGCTCAGCCTCAACAAATTCAGCATAAACAGTGAACAAAGCCTTAAAGGGCTCATAAAAATCCTGCTGAAGATCAATTTGGTAAAGTGCTTCCTCAAGAGATACAAAATATGACAATAAAGCCTCACCAGGCATATCACCAAAATGGGCTTCTTGACCCGTGGTATATCCAGAATCAAATCGTTTCAAAATCCATTCAAACTCATAAAACACAAGATTTTTCATATACATCAAAAGGGTGTATAATTTATTGACTTCTTCTTTTTTTTCAGAGAAAGCAGAAGCAAAAAACTGTTCCACCTCCCGATAGAAATTTTGAATGGCTTGTGGAGAGGAATCCCCACGGAAACGATTGAGAATGGCTTCATAGGCAACAAGGTTTTGGAGCTGCTCCCTGTCAATACCTACAAGATATTCACAGAGGCGTTCCATGCCTGTTTTCCCTTTTTCGGGATTGTCCCAGAAAGGACTCTCCATGAGTTCAAACATTGGTTTAAAAAAGAGGAGCTTCATGTAGAGATCAAGGAGACGGTAGGCAAAAAACCGAGTTACTGTGTGGTTTTTACGGTTATAAATTGAAGGGCGAATGAGGCTAAGATCACTATACACCTTTCTCATGGCTTTGTAAAGGAGATAGTTTTCCTGAGCTTGAAGCCCAAAGAGTGCAAGGAAAAAGAGAACAACCCTGTCCAAAAATGAGAGGGAGACATTGTATGCCGATTCTGGTTCTGGTTGTGGTGCTTCTTGCTGAGAGGGTGTTTCTACTTTCGGTTGGGATGCAGCTTGGTATTTTTGAAGCTCCTCTTGAAGACGCTTTTTCTCCTTTTCAGTTATCTCGAGGGCTTTGGCATCAAAAACACCATTTTCGAGGATACCCTTCTCCTTCGCTTGTTGGATGGCATACTTGTCATAAGACATACACAGTCCTATTTATCGTACTCTCTTCCCGTTGTCACTAACTGAAACACTGCCCCTTCTCGAGAAGGAATCTTTTTGAGTTCATCTGGAGATACCTTGCGCATATGGTTGGATTCATCACTCAAAACCACTTCCCTTCGCAAGAAATTTACCGAAACCACCCTGTATTCCAAATTTCCTACCAGCACCTTTGCTCCAACCTCAGGATAGAATGCCTTTTCTTGCTGGTAGAAATCAACCTCATAAGCAAGACAACATAATAATCGACCACAGACACCGGTAAGTTTACCGGAATTGACCAGAAAGCCCTGATCTTTTGCCATCTTGAGATAGATGGAATTCATATGACAATTTGAGCGAGTACAACATAATTCAATCCCGCAGATGCCACACCCTCCTTCTATCTTGGCGGCATCCCTTACCCCAATCTGACGCATCTCTATACGAGTATGAAAGATGGCAGCAAGCCTTTTCACAAGCTGACGAAAATCCACACGATTGTCAGAGGTAAAATTGAATATCACCTTCTTTTTTCCCAACAGAAAATGAACATTGATGAGTTTCATTTCAAGCTTGAGGTCTTTGATTTCTTTCAAGGCTTGCTGGTAAGCGTTCCCTGCCTCATTACGGAGTTGCTGCCATTCCTTCAGCTCTTGATCAGTGGGCAAGCGAAGAACATACAGATTAGCAAGTTCAACAGGCGCATGTTCTTCTTTATCTTCAAGAATACTCTTGTCATTTACCTCGATCTCGTCAACAATCTGCTGGTTTTGAAGAGCGGTATCGTGTTTGTTTGCATGCCAATCCAACTTCTCTTGAGGTACTTCCACCAAACCAGAAACACTGTATCCAATATCCTCTCCAAAACGGGTATTTACCACATACCATTTGCCTTTTTCTATGGGGATATCTCCCTTGCACCGATAGGGCAACACCATAGAATCAAAAAATGTCTTTATGTAAACGGCTTTTTCCATTACTCTGCCTCCTCTTCACACGCATACCGAATCTCAAATTCCTGATAGGGGTTCCATTCTGTCTCCTCGATGGTATGTTTCACATCAGTTACCTCCGCCATAGTAGGTCCCTCTCTCAAAACCATCAGAAAGTCCGCTATCTTTTCCCGTGTTCCCACTGCCACAACCTTAACTCTCCCATCAGGAAGATTGCATACCCAGCCTGTTACCTGCAAAACCAGCGCCATCCTCTGGGCAAAAAATCGGTACCCTACCCCTTGTACTCTTCCAGAAAGAGTCGCTTCCAATCGATAAAACATACCTTATTCCTCTATTTTAATATTGAGTTTATTCAGTACAGGACGTTCTTGCTGCCACGGGAAAAACCATACCACAAAATCCTTGCCTTCGATTGTTGTTGCTACATTTGTGGTGAGCAGGACCTGCCCATTAACAAAAAGGGTCAGTAAAGAAATCCTCCACGCTTCCCCAGAAGCATTATCCAGCAGGATATTCCATCCTCGTTTTTGGTCGTTTTCAATCCAGCGCACCTCAGCAGACCGTTGTGGGGTTATACGAAAGACTCGTTTGTCAGCCCCTTGTCCCCGCAAAGCAAACCAAAAGAACCAAAATGCTACGGCAAGCAAAATATAAAAAATAAGCAATTGAAGGGTCGTACGATTATTCCCCACAACACGATAGTACCATTTTGTTGACTTTTCTGTTTCTGGCACGTGACGCCGACGACTCAATCTCTCTTCACGAGAGTAATGGTAGGAATATTGAGGGTTCTTGAGTTCATCGAAAGTGGGTGATGTTTTCTTCTTCATTGTTTCACTCCGCACTAATCAAGGCTATACAACCACTTGCCAGCCAGTTGGGGAAAAACATCCACCTTCCCCCCTTCTTTTGCCAGAAGTACCACCACTGATGAACATAAATACTATAACGTTTGCAGAAGTCCTTGAAGTCCCGTAGCGTCATCAGGTGAATATTGGGGGTATCATACCACTCATAGGGGAGCGCACGAGATTTTGGCATTCTCCCTTTAAACAACAAGCTCAAACGAATGGTGTAGTGACCAAAATTGGGAAAACTCACAATCACATACTTGCCGATTCGTAAGCTTTCGAGAATAAGGCGATCGGGATGCTGAAGCTGTTGAATCGTCTGACTAATGATGACATAATCAAACGATTTATCCTCCATATCCTTGAGAGAAAGATTGATATCCCGCTGAATCACAGGAATCCCCTTTTCCACACAGGCGAGCAAACTTTCCTCATCTATCTCAAACCCCATTCCCTGTACCTGCTTTTGGTGAATCAAATACCAGAGGAGTTCTCCCTTTCCACACCCAAGATCCAGAACCCGACTTTTGGGCTGTATCCACTGAGCTATAATTCCCAGATCAACACGCATACCCAGCGACTCCTCAATGTGTTTCATCGGCTTCCTCCCTTCCAGAGACGCCCACTCGCATCAAGAAACCGCTGAATAATGGCTTCTTCTTTCTCCACCTCGAGGAGAAAGGCATCATGTCCGTACGAAGACTCAATATTAAAATAGGTAACATCCTTTCGGTTGGCAGCCAAAGCATCCACCAGATCCTGACTCTGCTGAGGAGGAAATAGCCAATCCGAAGAGAAAGACAGAAGAAGCATCCGTGATTGAATACGAGCCATTGCATGTTTGAGATTACCTTTGCCGTACTTTTGTGCCACATCAAAATAATCCATGGCTTTGGTGACATAGAGATAGGTATTGGCATCAAATCGTTCAACAAACTTTTGCCCCTGATGATGGAGATAACTCTCTACAGCAAATTCTGTAGAAAAGTCAAAACTAAACTCCGATTTATGCTGAAGTTTTCTGCCAAATTTTCTCTCCATGGAATGCTCACTCAGATAGGTAATGTGCCCAATCATACGGGCAATAGAAAGTCCCTTTTCTGGAACACGTTTACCGTAGTAATCCCCCCCATTCCAGTCTGGATCAGAAATAATTGCGTTTCTTCCAACAGCATTAAAGGCAATACTTTGAGGAGAAAGACGCCCTGTGGAGGCAATCACAATGGATGCATGAACGTACTTAGGGTAACGAAGAGCCCACTCGAGAGCTTGCATTCCTCCCATTGATCCCCCTGCAACCGCAAGCCAGCGAGAGATGCCAAGATAGCGCATGAGATGAAATTGCACCTCCACCATATCCCCGATCGTAATGACGGGAAACCGTACTCCGTATGGCTTACCAGTAGCGGGATCAAGAGATGAAGGACCCGTTGTCCCTTGACAGCCACCTAGTACATTGGAACAGACAACAAAGTACTTGTCGGTATCAAAAGCCTTCCCCGGACCTATAGCTGCATGCCACCAGCCTTCCTTGTGCCCTATTCGCTCATGATACCCCGCGGCATGGGCATCTCCTGACAGGGCATGACAAATGAGGATAGCATTGCTCGCGTCTTCGTTGAGCTTGCCATAGGTTTCAAAAGCTACCGTGATAGGACCAAACCGAACCCCACTTTCAAGGACAATACTCTCCACACCCTGTTCTGCAAGCGAAAAATACTGCGTATGAACAATACCGATTTCGGCCATTAATTTTCTACTTCCTCCACAAAAACTCGTATACCTTCAATCCGTCGAATGACCACCTCTCGTCCAGCGGGAATGACAGTTCCTCGAACGGAACGAGCTGGGAAATAATCTGCATAATACTTTACGTATCCCTTATCTTTTTCGTTATCGATTTCTTCGGTTACCTTTACTCGTTTTCCAATCATAGCATCCTGATTGGTATCGGTTCCTTCTTTTGTGAAAGATTTCTTCACCAGAGGGAGAAAGATCCAGACAACAAGAATCGAGAGAATGGTAAAAATCAAGAGTTGAAGCCAGAGAACCTTCACAAAAAGAGAAGAGATTGCTGTCAAAAGCGCTGCAACACCAATGAGAGCAACAAAAAAACCCGCGGTAAAAATCTCCATAATCAAGAGAACAACACCAATAATTACCCAAAAGTACCAGCTCATCTCTCTCCTCCTTACGCTTTTTAAAAGCACCCTAAAATTATAGGTAGTTTTTTCTGTTCTGTCAATTTTACGAATTGCTTTAAAAATAAATCTCCTCGAAATTGTGTTGCGCCCCAGGTTTTAGTCGAGTTTTTGTCCTCTTTCAAAGTTGCCGTGGCATTCAATGACACAAGATATACAAAAAACGGGTTGCATTCGCAACCCGTTCTCTTTTAATCCAAGATACTTTCATACTGCTCAACAGTACCCTTGTCAAGACAACATTCAATGATGCGGCGACCTGTAGAGGAAAGATCTCGAGTCAAAAATTGTTTCACTTCCTCTTCAAAGAACTCTTGGAGAATCTTTACCCCCACATCATAGGCATCATCACCTACATCGGGCTGGAGATTTACCTGAAGCAAACTCTTTGGAATATAGATTCCCTCAAACTTCATGTAGTCCAAGGCATACCCAAGCAGAGAACTGCGTGCGGGGACAAGCTGGGTCGGTTTTATACGAGCACTTCCACGTTTTGCAAGGTATTCACGCACTACCCATTCAGGCATAAAACCTACTTGGTAGGAACCTATATACTGGTTGGGAATAAGAAGGTACAGGGTGTCCGTATAGTTTTGGAATTGTTCGAGAAGAAGATTGGCATGACGCACCCTCTTTCCTGTAGCAAAAGGCCAAAAGGAACCGACTCCTTCACTACTTAGCTTGTTGGAACTTGCGGTGATGCTTGGGTTGGCATGCCCTCGAGGGCTTACCAGTCTCCACAACCAAGCGAGAGCTGGGGGAAGCACATGCATGAGCCCAATAATACCATAGGAGGGTGCATCCTCAAAACACGGCGGAGTACGAACACCAAAGGATCGTACATCAACAGCTATAGCCTGATCAATCACATTGGGAATAAGACGCTTGGGAAGAATAACTCGAGGATTGGGACACTTTTTTCCGGGACTATCCTCAATATGTTCCCATATCAGGGCGGTGGATTGAGGTACCGCATCGATATTGAGAAACACCAGTGGTTCTTTAGGCTGGGTACAGATACTCTCAAGGTGGGGATCTGTGCCATAATGGGGAATATTGTCAACGCGAACAAACCAGCCTTCTTCCGCATCTTTGATAATCATCTTTTTGTGGTTTTTTTGAAATTTTGGATGAACCATTGTCATATCATCGGTGATGGGCTTGAGATCACAGGATTCATTCAACTCAAGATATACCTTATCCTGAGTACGAAGGTGTGTAGCGAGGACAATTTTGTTGTCCTTTTCACGGTGAATCTGCTGAAGAAGTTCACTCTTACCACCACCAGATGCACCTTCATGGACCATCACAAGCTCATTATCATAGGGAGTAATAACCTTTACTGCCGAAGCATGAATGGTAAGCCAGCCTTCCTTTTCTCCAATATCGAGAAGAGCACTGTACACACCCTTTTTAGCACTTGGTCCAGGGTAAAGGTTGTAAGAAAATACCTCGTGCATATGAGAGAGACGATTGTGTACCACAACCTGCTTTCCCTCAAAATGGGTATAACGAAAAGTAGGAGCCACATAAACAATTGCAATAGGCTTAAAATTCTTGGGAAGCTTGGAAAAGGGAATAAATCCCTGAATATCCCCAAGCATCAGTGCGAAGAAGGCTGCATTTTTAGGAGCAATAAGCAAGGAATAATAATCCAATGACTCATCACCGCTCACGAAAGGCATAATCAAGAGGTCCTGTGATTTCAGCCAATTCAGCGTTTGCGTTCGAAGATCATCAAAGGGTTTCCCGTACTTTTTTTCAAAGGTTGGTTTGTCTGTTTCTTTTTCATCACCTATGACCATGCTATTCGGATCACGACGACGCATATAGGGATCGGGGTAATTTACCACGATACCGTTCTTACAACGGAGAACAACAGCCTCTGTTACCTCTTTTGTTGTTTCTGGAATAGTGTATTTGACTTCAAACAATGTACTGTTCTTTCCAGCCAGCGAGAGCTCAAGAAGCTCTTCCCGCGAATCAAATGTGGTAATACTCTTACTCTCCAAGAGTAGATCATGGATCTCTCTTGGGAGATGTAACTGATGAACGAGATCTTTCATAGATCCTCCTTGTATTTTATAGTAAAAAATAAACTTCACATCAAATGTTTAATTATAAAGAGTACAAAAAAAATTTGCAACTTTTGAAGCCAACACCTCTCAAAGTGTCGTAACCACAAAAGGAGTACGACAATGCAAAAGAGTGGTCGTAAAACCTACTCCGCTTTTTTTTCACATTATCGGTGTGTATGTTCCTCGTTGTTGTATTGAAACGGCAAATAGTTGCGAAATTTTTCATTTTGCTTCATACTTATACTCCCTTTTTGAGAAGGGTATATTATAAAAAGGAGGAAAGTTTCTATGATGAAACGTTTTCTGTGTGCTCCCGGGCCAACTGCTGTTCCCAGTGAAGTGCTTGTTGAAATGTCTCGACCCCTTATGCACCACAGAACACCTCAGTTCTCTGAGGTAGTGGCTGAAAATGCCGAGATGCTGAAGAAGGTATTCAAAACTTCATCCCCTGCGCTCACCCTGACAGCATCTGGAACGGGCGGAATGGAGTCTTCAATTACGAATTTCATGTCCCCTGGTGATACAATTATTGTTCTCTCTGCAGGAAAGTTCGGTGAACGTTTTGCAGAGATCGGAAGAGCATATGGGCTCAATGTGGTTGAACTCAAGGCTGATTATGGTAAGGATATTAAACCTGAACAGGTAAAGGAAGCCCTCAAGCAGTATCCTCAAGCTAAGGGAGTCTATACTGAATACAGTGAGACTTCTACAGCCGTTGCCTTTGATGTGAAGGGTATTGCCGCAGTTGTTCGTGAGACCCCTGCCATTATGGTTGTAGATGGTATCACAGCTATTGGTGCTATGGAGTTTGAAATGGACAACTGGGGGATCGACGTTGCTATTGCTGGTGCTCAGAAGTCTTTTATGATTCCACCAGGGCTTGCCTTTGTTGCCTATTCTCCCAAAGCAGAAAAACTTATGCAAGAAGCCAAACTTCCTCGTTTCTACTTTGATCTTGCTAAGGAGAAAAAGAACCTCGAAAAGAAAACAACTGCTTGGACTCCTGCCATTAGTCTCTTCATGGGGCTCAATGTTGCCCTCAAGATGATGCTGGAAGAGGGACTTGATAATGTTATCAAAAGACACTATCTTGTGGCTGAAACCTTCCGTCAGTCTGTTCAAGCTATTGGCTTGAAGTTGTTTGCAGATGTTCCCAATGTTCGTCCTTCCGACTCGGTAACCGCTATTCGTGTTCCTGATGGTGTAGATGGTGCGAAGATTCCTGCCTATATGAGGGATAAGTATGGGGTTACCATTGCTGGTGGGCAAGGTTCTATGAAGGGAAAGATCTTTCGTCTCGGGCACCTTGGTTATGTTGACAAGTCTGACATCCTCGTTGAGCTTCAGGCAATGGAATTGGCACTCAAAGAGCTTGGTTACAAGTTTGAGCTTGGAAAGTCGGTCGCTTTTGCTCAGGAGTATATTCTCAAGAACTTCCCTGTACCCAATGTGGCCGTTTCAGAAGCTGGAGATTAACAAAAAGCCCTCTCTTCGTGAGAGGGCTTTTTTCATCTTCAAGAGTCTCCTAGCTTGGGGAAAGTTACCACTGACTTCGGAGTTCTTGTGCAGCTTTTACCATGTTGGCAAGGCTTTCTAATGCTTCTTGTGGGGTTCTGGTTTTCAGTCCACAATCAGGATTTATCCAGAGGTGTTCAGAGGGAATAACCCGAAGAAGTTGCTCGATTCCCCTTCTTATTTCTTCGACAGAGGGAATTCGCGGAGAGTGAATATCATACACCCCTGGGCCTATATCTCTTTTTTGGCTATAGTCGCGGAGAGATTCGAGAACAGAAAATTCAGAGCGCGATGCCTCAATAGTAAGCACATCTGCATCCAGTGCTTCTATGGCATCAGCAATGTCGCTAAATTCACTGTAACACATGTGGGTATGCAGTTGAACCTCCGATTTGATACCTCCAGTAGCAAGCCGAAATGCCGAAGTAGCAATATCGAGGTATGCTTTCCATTCTTCTTTTCTCAGGGGAAGTTTTTCTCTCAAAGCTGCCTCATCGAGTTGAATAATACTGATTCCAGCACGCTGGAGTTCCTCAATCTCATTTCGAATGGCAAGAGCAATCTGATAGGCCGTCTCTTGGAGGTCTCTATCTTCTCGACAGAAAGACCAGTTAATGATGGTAATTGGACCGGTGAGAATAGCCTTCACTGGTTTTTGGGTAAGCGACTGAGCATAGGTAATCCACTCCACTGTCATAGCCTGAATGCGAGTAATATCCCCATAAATGATAGGAGGTTTTGTCGCCCGTGAACCATAGGACTGTACCCATCCATTTTTTGTGGTTAGACAGCCGTCGAGGTAGGAAGCAAAGTACTCTACCATATCGTTTCGTTCAAACTCTCCGTGAACAAGCACGTCTAGTCCCAAAGACTCTTGCTCACGAATGCAGTTTTTTATCATGTCCTGAAGTTCGCGTTTGTACTCCTCATGGGAACACTCTTTTTCATTATAGCGCCTTCTCAGTTGACGCAAAGCAGATGTTTGAGGAAAAGAACCTATGGTTGTCGTTGGAAAGAGAGGTAGTTTGAGGTGTTGTCTCTGAAGAGGGAGTCGTTTTTCTACAGGAAGTTCTCTATGAAAGTGGGAAGGAGTAAGAGATGCTACTCTCTCTCTAACCTCCTTTTTTTCTGAAAATCGAGAAAACTCCTGCAAATACCTCTGATTATCCTGCCACAACTTTTCTTTTTCTGGGTCAACACAAGAAAAAAGAAAGGCTATATCAGAGAGCTCGCTTATTTTTTCAAGCCCAAAAGCAAGAACTCTTTGGATTTCTGGTGGTAAACTCTCCCCTTCACAAGTGTATGGCACATGGAGAAGGGAACAAGAAGTTGACAACAGCAGCTTGTCATCGGAAACAAAGGAATGAAGGTCTTTAACAAGAGAAAGAGCCTCTCTGTAATCCGTTTTCCAGATGTTTCTTCCTGAAACAATTCCAGCAAAAAGCAGCTTATCAGAGGGAAAACCGTACTCTTTGAGAAGGGAAAGCGACTGTTTCCCGTCCACAAAATCGAGACCAATACCTGTTAGCGGGAGTTGAATCACTTCGCGATAGATGTCCCGAATATCTCCAAAATAGGTTTGTAACAGAATATCCTTTTTTTGTGCAAGAAGTTTTTTGTACATATCTAAGAAAAGGGCTTTGTCTTGTTCTGTCATCGTAAGGACAAGGGCTGGTTCGTCAAGTTGGATGAGGATATCCTCGCTTTGTACGGTATTCAACACAGAGAGATAGTTGCCTATGAGCAGATCTTTTACCTCCTCATCATCTCGTTCGCTTTTTCTGAGTTTCCAGAGAGTATAGGGTCCTACCAGCACAACGCGAGAAGGCTTTGAAAAAGCTCGAGAAATGGCTAGCTTCTGTTCTAAGAAAAATGTATTCACCTCAAAAGAGGTATCCGAGGTAATTTTGGGAACTACATAGTGGTAGTTGGTAAAGAACCATTTTTTCATAGGCCAAGGTTTGATATCCAACTCTTTCGATTGATAACCACGGGCAAGGGCAAAATACTGGTCAATGGGGTGAAGGGAAGATCTATTGATGTCACGAGGAACAATACCCACTGTCCAGGCTGTTTCCAGAACATGGTCATAAAAGGCAAAATCTAGGGGAATACTATCAAGCTGTTCCATAAATCGATAGTGTTCTTTTTGCAGGTCAAGGGCATTCTGCACGAGTTGCTCTCGGGATATCTCCCCCTTCCAATAGGATTCCAAAGATTTTTTCCATTCTCGATTTTTCCCAATACGGGGAAAACCCGTTACAGAGATACGCATATTTACCTCCTTTCTTTCAGAATAACATTTTGACAACACCAAGCACCCTAACTAAGACAAAATAAAAGAAAACACGAGATTATGTGAGATGAATGAGCATAGACGAACCCTCCGTTCAAAATTTTCAGGCAAGTCTCCTGGCTTGGTTTCACCCTACTCTCCACACCTTCCCGGTTTCCCAGTGGCTTGTTGTGGATTTCGTCAACCTTACAGTAGCGGGGGCTGCGCCGGATTTGCACCGGACTTCCTTGTTAGGCTTATCGCACCTGAATATGTGTATTATAATGAGAAAAAGAAAAGAAAGCAAACCTTGGGTACTCATTTATTTCACTTATGCCCATTGTTGTGCCAACAAAAAAGACTACAAAAACACTCTCCTCGCTCTTGCCCCAGGCGACCTCAACATCCTGCCTTCGGTAGGAGAGTCGCTTCGCAGGCCACACAAGATCTCACTCGGGGACGATGCTAAGAAAGCCCTCCATCACACCCCTTCTTCAAAAATTTATCCCCTGAGCACTTGACTTTTTCCAATTTTGTGGTATAGTATATAATAGAAAATATTCTATATCCAAGGAGGAAACTATGAAGAAGGCATGGTTATTGGTAGTATTCTCCTTGATCAGTGGCTCTCTCTTTGCTGAACTTACCAAGGATTACAAGAGCTATGAGATCATGGAGAAAAAGGGTAACACCATTTATGTACGCTTCCGTGTAAACGTCCCCTATCTGATTCAGTTTGCCAAAGATCAGATTCAGGTGACGAAGGACCAGATTGCGAAGGAAAAGAATCCTCGCAAAAAGGTAAAACTTGAAGAGATCCTTGCTCACTATGAACAGCACTATGATCTTCTGAGTAAAAATCAGGTGAAGCGTATCTGCGTATTCGGTGATTTCAATGGGTGGGCAACCTTTGCCAGCGAAATCCCCAACATACTCAAACCCTCCAAGGGTAATCCTGATACCTGGTACACAGAGAATCTTGTGCCCTTCGTGATTAAGCCTGGTGAAAAGATGCGACTCCGCTACAAGTTTGTCATTGACATTGGCAAACAGTACACATCAAAGGATGGAAAGCCTCAGGATTATCTCTACCTTGAAGATCCTATTAATCCTGACAAAGATTTTGATGGCTTTGATGGTTACAATTCTTACTTTATTTATGAAGGTCAGTAATTTCTTTACCCCTTCCTTTGTTTTGGCAAAGGAAGGGGGTTTTATTTTTCATACCAAGGGGAAATCATGAATCACGAATGCTTTGAAAAGGAAGGTATTGTTGTTCTTAAATTAAAGGGAAGTCTTTCAGCCCAAAATCTCAATGAAGTGACAACATTTTTCTCTCGGCAGATTGAACAAGAAAAGTTTCGTTTTGTTTTTGACCTCTCCGAAGTAACATGGATGGGATCAATGGCTCTTGGTTTGATAGCCACAGCTATTCGTGAAGCTATGCTCCACAATACCCGCGTTCGACTCGTGAACCCCAATCCAAAAATAGTCGGGCTGCTCCAGGACACCTCTCTTCTTGAGCTCTGTCATGTTTTTGCTTCTGTAGAACAAGCTATTCAATCATTTCAGTAACCCTTCTGTTGTGTTTTTGCTCAAAGTGTGTTATAATGAAAGCAAAGAAAACAAAGGAGGACTCTATGGGGTCAGATAAGTCTCCTCGAAACATTAACCTGCAATTACCACCAGGTGAACAGGCGGTTCACTACTCCAACATTGTGATCATCTCCCATTCTCCTGAAGAGGTGGTGCTTGATTTTGCCCAGAGTCTTCCTGGGAAAGAAAATCCTGAGGTAGTTTCGCGAATTATCATGACTCCTCGCAATGCCAAGATGTTTCTCAAAGCTTTCGAAAACAACATTCAGACCTACGAAGAAAACTTTGGTCCTATTCTTCTCCCCAACCAAGAAAAAGATTCTCACATTCATTAGATATAAAGAAGGATAGTTCATGAGCGAAAAAACAAAGAAGATTATTGAAATTGCTGTGAATAGAAAGGCATACCATGATTATGATATTCTCTCTACCTATGAAGCAGGGATTGAACTCACGGGTACGGAAATCAAGTCCATAAGAGAGCATGCTGTGAACCTCAAAGATAGCTTTGTTTTTATTCGTGATGGGGAAGCATGGGTAAACAACATGCATATTAGCCCCTATGGCCATGGTAATATCTTCAACCATGATCCCACACGCAAACGAAGACTCCTTCTCCACAAGCGAGAAATTCTTAAGCTTTTTCAAGCCATCCAACAAAAAGGGCTTACCATCGTTCCCACAAAACTTTATATCAAGGGTAAATATGCCAAGCTGGAGATAGCACTTGCTCGTGGTAAAAAGCTCCATGACAAGAAAGCCGCCATCAAGGAACGAGATATCAAACGAGAGATGGATCGAGAAATACGAAACTATTAATCAGAAGAAGGCTCACTTCCTTGAAATTCTTCTTTCCTCCACATGCCAAGGTGGTTCTGTTGTGCCTTTTTTTCTGCTTCTTTGAGTCTTTTTTTCTCTGAAGATGAAAGCTCATTTGAGAGAAAGTATGTTCTTGCCCATCCACTTGATACCATGTATTCGTTCACCCATATATGAGAAACAAAAACACTCCCAAGCCATCTCCCATAGACGTCTTTTCCATACCAGTGAACCTTAACAGGTGTTCCCGGTGAAAGAAGATGCTGAAGCGTACGCCATCCATTTGTTCCCCAATGGCAGGCTTCTGTATAAGAAACGCCATGTCCGCTTTTTTTCCACGAGAGAACCTGGCGAATCAATCGTTGGTTCTGGTGGATTTCCCAGGCATCAATACCTATTAAGCGAACCAAAACACGCTTGTTATCCACTTCTATCCAAAGTGTATCACCATCTACAACCTCACTGCATACTCCTTCTTCAGAAGTATACTTTAACGAGGTAGTACATCCACAAGTAAGACAAGCCGTTAGTAAACAAGCGAAAAAGATTCTTCCGGTTTGACAAGACAAACATACCTTCCGTAGGGACATATGATCTCCACTTCTCCTCCGAGAGCTTGTGAAATTCGTTCATTGGTAAGACCTTCTTGCAAAGAACCCTGATAAAGGGTTTGACCATTTTTGAGAATGTGAATAGACTCAAAAATGGGAAGAATCTCCTCGGTATGATGCGTAACCATAATCATACTTACATCGGGATGATGTGCTGCAATCTTCTCAAGGCTTTTCAGAAATACTTCTCGCGAAAAAATATCAAGATGACTGCATGCCTCGTCAAGGATCAGTACCTCAGGCCTGGACATCATCACACGAGCAATGAGAACACGCATCTTTTCCCCATCCGAGAGATGCCCAAAAAGCTTCATCCGAAGATGAGAAAGCCCTACAAGTTCCAGCCAGTATTCAGCTTGTTTGATTTCGTCCTCTTCTGGAAGAGCGTACATTCCTACCCACCCATACTTTCCACTGATAACAGCATCTCGGACGGTCTCTCCCGGGTGCATAGACTCTTTCATCCAGGTGTTGACGATTCCCATACGATAGCGCAAAAGACGAAGATCAGACTGACCATCTCGTTCTCCAAAACGGTAAATTTCCCCCCTCGTTGCCATCTGATATCCTGTCATCACCTGCAAGAGGCTGCTTTTCCCGCTTCCATTTCTCCCAAAAAGCACCCATCGTTCACCCTTCTTCACTATCCAAGAAATCCCCTTGAGGATGGTTTCACCCTCAAGCATCAGTTCAACATTGCGAAGCGAAAATATCTCCATTATTCCTCTCCTTCAAAGTTATCTTCAAAGGTGTATCGTATCATTTTCACCTCATCAAGGCATTCCAGAAAACAGTTCACAATTCTCTCATCAAACATTGTTCTCTTGTTCTGGTTTAGGTAGGCAATTACCTCATCCAGAGGCCATGCCTTTTTGTAACAGCGATCCGAGGAGAGAGAATCAAAGACATCTGCAACCGAAGTAATACGGGCATAGAGATGAATTTCCTCTCCCTTCAAACCTCGAGGATAACCAGTTCCATCAAATCTTTCATGATGCTGATAAGCAATAATGGCAGCAGCTTGAAAAATCTCTCTCGAAGATTTGTATAGCATTTCATAACCATACACCGTATGAAGCTTGATAGTCTCAAACTCCTCTGGAGTAAGTTTTCCTGGTTTATGAAGAATAGCATCGGGAATCGCGAGTTTGCCAAGATCGTGCATAGGAACAGTAAGTCTGAGAAGCTCTGTTTCCCTCGCAGAAAGCCCATAGTTTTTAGCAATTAAAGCAGCATATTCACTTACACGTCGCACGTGATTACCCGTTTCCCGTGAACGAGCTTCTGCTATTTCACTCAAACGGAAAATTATCTCTTTTTGTGTTTCTGTGATTTCCTCATTCAATTTCATAATCTCTTCATGATGCTGCACAAGCTGAATATTTTTTTCGCGCAGATCACGAGCATACGTTTGATTCTCTTGATAAAGAGCGAATAAACGACGCGACTCTACTACCATGAAGTTAATAAAAAGAGCCACCCATCCATAAGCGGTAAAAATATGTGTTGAGACAATATAACCCATTTCTCGTAAAATATCTAGAAAAGCAGTAAACCCAAGAACACAAAATCCCAAAAGAATTTCCCGAGCCTGTTGATTCCTCTTAACTGCATAGTATCCAACAACACCCAGGAAAAAGGGAAGAAGGAGCATCAAAAAAACTTCAAAGGGCAAAAGCATAAAAAGAAGAGAATCAAACCATATCAATGAGATCAAGCTTCCTACCATCCAGAATCCCAGAAAGAGGGAGGAAATTCCCCTCTCCCATCCGTGAGAAAGGCGAAGTAACCCCATAATCATACGCCATACCAGAAAGGGAATCGCATACAAACTCAAAATTTCAAGATAGCCATAGAGAAAGGGAAGTGAACCAAAAATCCACCACTTTGCTAATGAACGTGTTGCAATATAAAGCGCAATATCCAACGCAAAAAGCGTCATCCACACAACGAATGAACGTTCATAAAGCCAGAAAAACACAAAAAAGAGAACCACGCCAGAAAAAGCCATCAGAGCCGAAACAAACCACAGAAGCACATCCCGTTGAACAAGTAATTGAAGAATTGCCACCTTCTCCCCTACAAGAAGGGGAAGACGAGGGAGTCCAAGAAACGGTGTTGTTGAATCTATCTTCAAAACAACAGTCTCCCCCTTCTCCACTCGCCCCAGTTCTATCATAAGAGGAATAAAAGACCATACAAAATGGTTCGGTTCACCCTGAGAAAAAACTTTCTCACCCTTTCGGTAGATCGTAATGGCATGGTCCACAGATGGAATGTAGAGATATTGGTCTTCTCCTTCATCGAGTTCAAGCAGATACCATGCTTCCTGAGCATGGTTTCCAGCCCAGTGAATGCGTTTTGTTTTCGTCCATTGAGAGGGGATGTCCTGGTGTCTACCCAAAGCAAGCCCTACAATCCTGACTTCACTCACATGAGCAAAGACAGTTTCCCATCCTATAAAGAGAGCCAGAAAAGCACTCACCCATCTTGTTTTCAAACGGAGATAGACCCCTTTTTTCGTTTTCAGTCAAATGTTATTCTACCACAATCTTTTCCATATCTACAAGCCGCATGAACATCCCATCGAGGAGTTGAAGTAACGCTACACGGTTGTTTTTCTTCTTTTCATCGGGATCCATTACAAGCACCTCATTAAAAAACTTGTCCACTACCGGTCGAAACGAAGTAAGAATGCCAATCGCCATACCATAGTCTCTGGATGCAAGGGCTTTTTCATAATCAGGGAGGCTTGTGGTATACATCTCATAGAGAGCCTTTTCTGCAACCTCAGAGAAGAGTGCTGGTGAGAGAGAAAGCTTGGAAAGCCCTCGGATGATATTTTTGACACGCCTGAAGGCAACAGCAAGATGAAGAAAATTCTCCCCTTCTCGGGCAACATGAATAGCATTTACACGGCAGAAGGCGTCATAGATATCCTCAACAGCCATAGCAATCCCTGCCTCAATCTCATCGTGAGCAAAACCATACTCACGGAAAACCGTCTTTACACGAGTTGTGATAAAATCAAAAATGCGCTTCTCATATTCCTTTTCATCCAAGGCAAGATAGCGCTTATAAAGAGGTAAGACCTCCCTGTAGAGGGCAGGAAGAGAGAAATGAAGCTTCTTCTCAATCAGAATACGAATCACGCCCAGTGTCTGCCTACGAAGGGCAAGGGGATCTCTTGATCCAGTCACCTCATAGCCTTGAGCATAAAGAGCAAAAAGATTATCAAATCGATCCGCAAGAGAAACCAGAATACCTTCTTCCAGTGAGGGAAGAGCATCCCCGCTAAATTTTGGCCAATAGTGTTCTTTAATAGAAATAGCCACATTGATGGGAAGCCCATCATGCAGAGCGTAGTAATAACCAATAATACCCTGAAGTTCAGGAAACTCATAGACCATGTGAGTTACAAGATCGGTCTTACAGAGGCGAGCAGTAAGTTGAGCCTGAGGAAGATTCCTCTCCATATTCAAATGGTGAGCAAGAATGGCAACAAGTTTCTCCAACCGTTCTGTTTTGTCTTTCATACTCCCGAGATTGCGTGCGAACGATACCTGAGCAAGATCTTCAAGTCTACTTTCGAGAGAGCGTTTTCTATCTTCATCAAAGAAAAACTTTCCATCATTGAAACGAGCACGAATAACCCGTTCGTTCCCTGCCACAATTGTTTCATTCGGATGGGTGTTGGTCACAATCAAGAAACGATTGAGGAGATTACCATCCTGGTTCTGAAGAGGAATAAACTTCTGATGTTCAATCATTTCAGAAATCAAAACCTCCTTGGGAAGTTTGAGAAAATCCTCTTCAAAACTTCCTACAGCCATCTCAGGGTATTCAGTGAGATTGACAAGCGTTTCCAGGAGGCCATCATCAACAATCGCCTTAGCATTCAGAGCCTTGGTTGCTGTTTCGATCTCTTTTTTGATAATGGTCAATCGATCAGAGGGATCAACGACAACAAAATTTTTTCGAAGGGTCTTTTCGTATTCCTCTGCTGAAGCAACCACAAGAGGTTGTGGCCCCGCAAGAATACGGTGTCCATAGGTGGTTTTGCTGGATTTGAGATGCCCCCATTCAAGAGAAATCACATCCTCGCCGAGAAGAGCAAGAAGCCATCGTAAAGGACGAACAAAACTCATGGTGTAGGTTGACCATCGCATTGCCTTTGGAAAACGGATCTGAGAAATCACCTTCGGAAGAACCTGAGAAAGCACAGTAGCCACTGGTTCTCCACCCTCTTTCTTTTCATAAAAGAGGTACACTCCGCCCCCAACTTCTTTCTGGATGAGATCCTTCTCTGTGATAGCATTGGCACGAAGAAAACCTTCCAAAGCCTTAGTTGGCTTACCAGCATCATAGGCAGCCTTGAGGGCTGGACCCTTTTTCTCAACGACCCAAACTCGAGTAGTAGGAGCAACCTCCTCCGCTACCAAAACCAAGCGCCTTGGGGTACCAATCGCGCGAATGTTTTTTGTTTCTATTCCTGCTTCGCCAAAGAGTGTTGTCGCGATTTGTTGAAGCTGCTGTAAGGTATCCGTAAGAATTTCATGAGGAACTTCCTCAACGCCTATCTCAAAAACGAGCCGTGCCATACTCTCTCCTTGTTTTTCTTTTTATGCCTGTAAAGCTACGAGAATTTCTTCTACCGTACCCAGGGGATCAGTCGAACCATAAACTGATCGCCCCATAACAATGAAATTGGCACCCTGTTGGTGGGCATCCTGTGGTGTCATCACACGCTTTTGGTCACCCTTTGCATCCCCTGGTAACCTCACACCCGGTGTTACAAGCACCACATCAGAAGGTACCCATGCACGAAGCGCAGCCAATTCCATGGGAGAACAAACAAAACCCCTCATGCCAACCTCAAGCCCCATCCTTACGAGGTGATTTACCATTGTGGGAACATCATCAGCAATATGCACATCCTCTCGAAGTATGCCTTCGTCCATACTGGTTAAAATCGTTACACCTAAAGCAAGGGGAGGAGAAGATGCTTTTGAAATGCCATCAAGAGCAGCGCGAGCCATTTCCCTTCCTCCCAGCATATGTAGGGTAAACATATCTACTCCGAGCTCTGTAACAACCTCACACACACCCTTCACTGTATTGGGAATATCAAAGAACTTCAAATCCAAAAAGATATGGCACCCTCTTTCCTTGAGAGCTTTAAGAAAAGGCACCCCTTCTCGTGTAAAAAGAATGCTTCCTACTTTAAACCAATCTACCCTTGGTCGAAGGTGATCTACAATGGGAAGGGCTTCCTTCGCTGTAGGCACATCCAGAGCGACAATCAATTCTGTCTTCATTGAATACCTCGACTTCCGGGCTTGATTGCTGGAATTTTTCCTTCCTTACAGAGGGGACACACAGAGGGATCATATGCTTCAGCAATCACTGAATGCAACCATTCAAAACGAAAGGGAAGGTTTTCGGGTTCTTTCATATGGCGATCCACCAAGCTTGCGATGCCAACCACCTTACCCCCATGTTGTTTTACAAGCTGAGCCACCTCATCAATGGATTTGCCTGTTGTAACAACATCCTCTGCTATGAGAACATTTTCACCATCGCGGATCTCAAAACCTCGTCTTAGCTGAAAAACACCTTCCACTCGTTCACAAAAGATGCCACGAACACCAAGTACGCGAGCAAGTTCATAGGCAATGGTAATTCCACCAAAAGCCCCACCAATGACTACATCAATCTTGGCATCCCGATACTTTTCAGCAAGCTTTCTGGCAGCCAGATTGGCATATTCAGGGTATTGAAAAAACTTTGCACACTGTACATAACGATCGCTATGCAACCCTGAAGAAAGGATAAAGTGCCCCTTCAAAAGGGCTTCAGATTTCAAGAGAAGATCTTCAATCTCTTTGTCCTCACGAAGAGCAATCATTAACGAGCCTCCTTGTTTTTTCCTGCTATAAGTTCTTTGAGCTTTTCTTTTACTTGTGAAAAATTTTCGGGCACCTCAATGTCCAGAAAAACACTATCACAGACATAGCCATAGAGCTTACCAAGCTTGGTAAGGAGAGGAAAAATATCCTTTTCGAGAGAAATATTCTCATTTGGCTGAATAAACTGAAGCACTTCTTTGCTAAAAACATACACACCTGTATTTACTAGACGAAATAAATCCTTATGCCCTCGACCTACAAACCGTACGATCTGATTATTTTCTCCCAGTTCTACAACCCCATAGCGTTCAGGATGTTCACTTTCCTTCAAGGCAAGGGTAATCCATGCCTCGTGAGTGAGGTGAAACTCTATGAGATCATAGAGGGGAACATCGTGAAAAGTATCCCCATTCATAACGACAAATTGATTGTTCTTGATAAGTGGTTCTGCGAGCTTAACACTTCCTGCGGTGCCGCGCAGAAAATCCTCGTCTGTGTAGAGAATCGACAATCCCCACTTTTTTCCATTTCCAAAGTAGCTTTCTATCACGGAACGCATATAACCACAGGAGAGAATAATCTCGTCAATACCATTTTTTCGAAGATAGAGCAAAACATACTCAAGGAACGGATATCCGTTCACAATTGCCATTGGCTTGGGAGCCTGCCCAAGTTCTGACTTAATATGACGTCCCATTCCTCCAGCCAAAACCACAGCCTGCATCGTACACTCCTCGCTTGTTCTAAACTTTCAGAGGAATATTGTAAACAAAAGGAAACGAAAATGCAAGTTTTTATTTCTCAGGCTACAAAGAGGAACAGGAAGAAAAGAAGGTTTTGATGGAGGAAGGAGTACTGGTACTCACTTTTTTCATTTTTTTGGTGAGATAACTAAGGAGCTTTATTCATTTCCTAGACTTGTAATCACACGAAAAGCTTTTTTACTCGGTGAAACAAGTGAGGAGGAAAGATTCTCCCTTCACCTAAAAAAAAGCATGAGAAAACCAACAGCTCCCACCGTGAGAGGAAACTCAAGCCAGTGAAATTTCTTGCCACGGAGAATGTCTACCACCAACAAAACAATAGGCGCAAGAGAAGAGAGCGTTGTAGCCACCCCAAGGGGGCAACGAACCATTGAAAAGAGAAACAGACTCACCCCAACAACAGGTCCAAAAACACTTCCCCCAACCGTAGCAAGAAGAGCATCCTTTTGTCGAAAAGATGCCAGCCACTTCTTCCATTCACCGCGAACAACAATGAGAAGCAAAAAACTCACCAACCCTCCAATCACCCTCATAAAGGTAGCAGCAAAAATAAACCTCACATGCGATACGACAGGTTTGGCAAGCAAGGCACCCCCGGCCTGACCAAACATCCCCCCAATAGCAGCAAGAATCCCCAGCCAGTGGCGACAAATATTCACTTTCTCGGTTTTTTCTTCTCGATGATGAAGGGAAAGAACAAGTGCCACACAACCCACCAGCCCTACCATTGCCACTATCTGCAAAAAAGTTAGTTTCTCACCCCAAAAATACCATCCAGCCAGAGCACTCACAAAGGGATTGGCAAGCATGATAAGAAGACTCAATCGACTACCAATAACAGCAAACGACCAGAAAAGCAAAATATCCCCCAAAAAGAAGCCCACAAATCCAGAAGCAAAGAGCCAAAGCAAATCCATTCCATGAAACTCACGGAAAAACGAGGGATAAAAGATAAGATTGATCCCACCAATCAAAAGAAGCGCCCACAGTAAACGCCAAGCGTTCACAAATCGGCTACCAATACGACGGGTGCCAAATTCAAAAAAAAGGGCACTCCCTGCCCATCCAAGTGAAGCAGCCAGTGCTGCCAGTTCTCCTGTATACTTCATACATCCTGTTCATTAAACACAAACGCCTCAAAGCAAAATACCTTTGCCCCATTCTCCCAACAATAGGGTTCCATTCCTGCTTTTCTACAGGTCTGATTCAGAAATTCTTCTCTCCCCCAACCGTACTCAACAGCAACCTGCGGGAGTAAAAGCCCTCGATGAAAACCTCGTTGCATCACAAGACCATGCCTTCCCACCTCAATAGATTTCAGATCCTTCACTTCCTCCAAGGGGGTGAGAATTGAAATCTCCAACATTATCCTTGAAAACTCATCCTTGCGAAGCGGTCGAAAACGCGGATCGTGAAAGGCTGCCTCACAAGCCATTTCCTTGACAGCCTCTCGGATAGGCTTCACGCCTTCAACATAACCGATACACCCTCTCAGTTCCCCATCGATGGTAAGCGTTACAAAAATTCCAGCAGCCAAATCAAAAACCTTGTCCGCTAACGAGGGATAGGGAGTAGAAATTTTTCCAAATAATTTCTCTTCAATGGCAAGTCGTGCTGAGAGAAGAAGCTTCTTCTTCTGTTCAGCAGTCAACTCTATTCGCATACTCCCTCCTATCGGATCTTGAGAAACGCAAGAGCAAGTAAAGCACAGAGAGCGGCAAGAATCCAGAAACGAATCACCACCTGCGTTTCCCTCCAACCCTTCTTTTCAAAGTGATGATGAATGGGGGCCATCAAAAAAATGCGCTTTCCCGTTCCTGATGTGTGCTTGGTAAATTTAAAATAACTTCGCTGAAGAAAAACAGAAACCGTCTCAAGAACGAACATTCCCCCAGCTATAACCAGGAGCAACTCTTGTTTCAAAAAGATAGCCACGAGAGCAATCGTCCCCCCAAGCGGAAGAGACCCTGTATCCCCCATAAAAATCTGAGCGGGATGCACATTGTACCACAAAAATGCCGTATACCCACCTATAAGAGCAGCAATTACTACTGCAAGTTCTCCAGCTCCCGCAAGATAAGGAAACTTGAGGTACTGAGCTGCAACCACATTTCCAATCACATAAGCAAAAATGCCAAAGGGAATATAGAGAATAATTCCCATTCCTGCAGCAAGCCCATCGAGTCCATCGGAAAGATTGGTAGCATTCGCAAACGCCACAATGGTAAAAACATAAAAAGCTATCCCTAACCACATTGGCCAGACAAAAAGAGGCTTGTCATACACGGGAACATAAAACAAAAGCACCTGTGAAGGATCAGGATTCAGCACAACAAGGATAGCAAGAAGAAGCGCTGAAGCAGTCTGCAGCAAAAACTTTGTGCCTTCAGTAATTCCCTTTGAGTTTTGAAACTTCACCTTGAGGTAATCATCTACAAAACCAATCAAGCCAAACAAAACCATGGTAAGCGTTGTTGCAAAAACATAATAGTTTGCCATTCCCCAGAGAAGAATAGAAATCAAGGCAGCCACCATGAGAAAAATACCACCCATCGTTGGTGTTCCCGACTTGACAAGATGCGTTTGAGGACCATCATCGCGTATAGCCTGTTTGACACCAATCTGACTAAATCTTTTTATGAAGTAAGGAGCTATAACAACACCCACAAGAAAAGCCGTAAAAAAAGCCATTAACGAACGAAAGGTAATATACTTCAGCAAATTAAAAGCAAAAAAATACGACCGAAATGGGTACAACAACCAGTACAACATACCAATTTCTCCACAAAAATTTTTCCTTTATGATAAAGGTAGATGAGAAAAAAGTCAATTAAGTCAAAGAGAAAGCTCCTCACATATTGCACTTTTTATTTTGCAAGGTGAAATATGTGAGGAGGATAAAAACCCGACTAAAAAACTTGGTGGCGAACTTGCTAGTTGCTTTCTTTCAACTCTCTGTCTCTTTTCTACATTATCGACTAAAGACCATTATTACGAGAATTGGGAGAACCAAGATGAAACAAGGAAAGAGGAGAAAAGTGAACAGTAGGTACTCACATATCTCACTCCGTTATTACCGAGGGTGAGATACATAAGGAGGTCATAATCAAAAGCTCTCCCCACCCGAAACCCTGTGGAAAAAGTAAAATAAGTGAGGAGCCTAAGGTTTCCTCCCCTTCTCACCTCACAATTTCTGAAGTTTCTCTATAGGACATTCAAACCTGAGTTCAAACACTGGTTTTGTTTGCGAGGTGAGTATTCCCCCCACTTGCGAGGCAAAATCCATCGACACAGCAAGATCTTCTCTCTCTATGGGTAAACTCTTCTCACTTTTCATTTGCAAAACCAGGGTTGATCCTCCTCTCAGAGAAAGGTGAATCAAAGCCTCCCTCGACTCTCTCATCATAAGAAACATTCCCTCTTGAATAATGAATAACACGACAAGCAAAGATTGACCATTCATCTGCACGGAATCACAGGAAACATCAATTTCAAGTCCAAATTCCTGTTCCACATGACGCACAAAATCCATAACAGGAATACGCACATCATAAAGCGTCAGTTTAATATCTCGCATAGCATAGTTTTCAATGATGGTAAGAAGATCCACACCACAGGTAATCTTATTGAGAAGATCAGCAGGGCTATAACGATCCACATAAGGTTCATGCAAACGTACAAAGGAACGCATGAGTTGGAGAACATTTCTTACCCTATGCTCCAATTCCAGAAAGAGAAGATCCTTCTCCTTCATAGCCACAAGCATCTGATTCAGCTTGTACTTATACTCTCTTTCTTTGATTTCCCCTTCAGAGTAATCCAAAAACGAAAGCAGATACTTATCCCCTAAGCGATGAATGTCTACTCGGCAGGGGTGATTCTTCCCTTGAGAGTCAATCAAGAGAAAATTCTCAAGTAAAACATAAGGGTTTTCTTTTTTTCGTGTTACTACTATTTCCCACTTCTCCCAGAGAAGCCTCCTATCGCTCTCCTGAGCTGTGGCTATCTGATAAAAATGATAAAAGGTTTTGAGATCTTCCTTATTCCAACCAAATATCTGTTGAAAAACGCTATTGGTGTACACGATCTGCCCATTTTTATCCACGATCATGGTAGCAGTGGGTAGCTTGTCAAGCACAATACCAATCACATCCATCATCTCTCTGAGCGCCTTTTCAAGCTCCTGTTCATGAAGAGAGATATCCTTCTCACGATGTCGGCTCCGAATCAAAAGCCAAGTCAAAATCCCTGCTATCGCTAACGATATACCCACAATCACCATCACCAGTGAAAAAAGAGCTGGCTTGTTGATATAATCTCGCCCCACCGCAATCCATTTTAATAAGATTTGACTCCGTTTTTTCTCCAAATACCCCTTCTGAAATTTTTCAAGAATTCCGACCAGTTCAGGCAAATCAGAACGAACACCAAACCCCATAGGATCAGGAGTATCCAGTGTTCCGCCTATCTCAAGCGAAATAAACCCTTCATCCATAATTAAGTGACTTGCCGTCCCAAGATTCAGGATAAAATAATCAATATCCCCTCGTACGAGCGCCTCAAAACCCGCTTTTGCGTTTGGATACAGCACGGGCTTAAATTCGGGGAAACGACCAGTAAGAATATCTACCATGCCATAGCTTCTTACCATACCCACCCGAGCCAGACGAATATCATCAAAAGAGACCTTCTTCTTTTCTTCACCCTTTCTTCGTACAATAACATTGGGGATGGGAAGGTAGGGAGAGGGAAAACGTGCATATACCCGACGGGGTGGTGTATCAAGGGCACAGTTAATCATATCAATCTCACGGTTGCTGAGCGCCAAAAGAACCTCTGACCAGTTGCTGTACCGATAAACCTCAACAACCACACCACTCCACTGTGAAAACTCTCGAACAACATCCGCTCCTATCCCCTGATACCTTCCCCATTTGTCAAAAAACTCAAACGGAGGAAAATCAGGATCCGGCGCCAAGCGTATCACAGGGTGTTGCTTAAGCCATGCTTTTTCCTCTTCCGTGAGGGAAAACGGTGTACAGGCACCAAGAGCAACCAAAAAGAGCAAGAGAAAAAACCGTTTCATACCTTTCTCCTCTTCCCACTCTTTGGGAAGCCATATCAGGACATAAGCCACTCAGTAAGCTTTTCCCCGCGCTTTTGTCCTGTTGCATACTTTTGTCCATACTTGGCAAAAATATGCACCTCTATATTCACCTTGTCCCCTTCTCGCTTCTCGGCAAGGGTTGTGTGGGCAAGAGTTTGCGGAATCACCGCTACCGAAAAGCCATCCTCACCAATATCAAAGATAGTGAGACTTATTCCATCAACGGCAATAGAATCTTTCTCCACGAGGTACTTTTGAATATCACGAGAAACCTCAAAACGGTAGAGTGCCGATTCCCCTTTCGAGTGAATGCTTTGAATACGACCGATGCCATCAACATGCCCCAAAACCACATGTCCATCCAAAAAGGTTGTTGGAGTCACAGGAAGTTCCAAATTGATCCTTCGTCCCACCTGCGTATTGCCAAGCGTTGTTCTCTCGAGTGTTTCAAAGCTCGAATACACCCAGAAACGATTACCTTCCACCTTTTCAACAGTATGACAACTCCCGTCGAGAGCAATACTTGTAATCCCCTCCTCCATGTTTTCCACAACCTCAAGTGGTGCCTCAATAACAAATCGTTTTCCTCCTCGTGCCGAATGCATTTGTTTCACTTCACCCTGATAACGAATAATTCCTGTGAACATTAATTTACCCACCTCACCTTTGTTCTCGCAAGGGAAATACTTTCCACCTCGCGGCAGAATCGTTCTATCATTTCCTTTCCCATCTCTTTCGGATCAATCCCCATTTCACCCAGCCAAGCAATCTCCACAGGAGCTCCTGTTCCAACAACATTCAAAGCGGTATGAATCAGCCCAGAAACAGGACTCACCGTCGCAATAGAAACCGAGAGTTTTCTCCCCTTGTAGTAAATATCATCCCCATCTCGTCGCAAAAACTCCCCTCCTCCCCTTCCAACAAGATACTCAAAAATCATAGCCACAAACATTCTTTGCACCCAAACAATCTGTCCCAATTCCACTTCGAACATTTCAATCAGAAAATGAAGCATCTCGTCAGAAGCAATGGGCTCCACATGACGCACATCTTCCAGATCCACCATTTCTGTGATACGAACATCCGCTGGACCAAGAAAAGCAACAACAACATCCCCCATTACACCATACCGACTGTAGGCAAAATGAGAAAGAAGCTGTCTACCATCATACGTTAATCTTTCATCAATCCAAAGCGACTTCATCGACGGAACCCCTTTCTAAAGTGTTCTTGCTCAAACCTCTCTCTCTCATCACCAAGCGCCCTCTTCAGACGCTGACAGGACTCACATTCTCCACACATCATCCTACCACCCTCATAGCAACTCCAAACCAAATCAAGCGGTGCAGCGATTTCTTTCCCCAACTGAAATATTTCCCGTTTATCCATGGAGAGGGTATAACAGTGAAGTTGTACCTTGTTTCGTGTAGAGTACTTCAGCACCATATTCATTAAATCAAAATAGTCAGCCGAATTGTCTGGAAAAGTAGCTGCCTCTTCACGGTTAAACCCCACCAAGATCTGTTTTACTCCCCTATCTTCGGCTATCCCAGCGGCAATCTCAAGAAAAATCCCATTTCTGTTGGGGATCCAAACAGCAGATGCTGTTTGCATCACACATGAACTATCATTTAAGTCGTCCTGGGTAAGATGGGGGATATGGTTTCGTGTCAATCCACTCCCAAAACGAGCCATAAAGGGAAGGGAAATCTCGATATATTCTACTTCATAGCGCTTGGCTATACGTCGAACCGATTCTCTTTCCCTCTGGAGAGCCTGCTGACCATAGTTAAAAAAGAGGACAGCTTCCACGCCTCCATCGTTAACAGCCTGTTGAAAATTCACCACAGAATCCAGCCCACCAGAAAGAAGCACAATTGAATGTTCAGCCATTCAGTATCCTCCTTAGCATGGTTTTACTTTTTCTCTTCATCACGTCTTTCAAAAACAATCCACGGGGAAACACTTTCAGAAATCAAAAATTCCCCGTTCTTCTCCTGAAGTTCACGAGTACGCTGTCCTCTTTCATCCAGTTCATAGCCACGAAAACCTAAAATTTTCACCCGAAGTGTTGGCATTGTAAGAAGATACGGAGGTCTTCCCCAATGAGAACCCACTGATGTACGTGTTGCATTCCACTTCATATCCGTATTCTCTCCAGCTCCCACAAAAACCCCGAGAATACGCTTTGTCTTCTGCCAGTCGTTAGAATCCAGTGTACAAAAGGCCACCGTTCCCCATGAAGAATTCCCATCAAAAGAAACTACCATATTTCCATTGGTAAAGGCAAGCCCCCGAGTATTTCCTGTTATCAGAAAAGCCTGATCATTTGTCCAAAAGAGATAGGGTTTTGTCCTGTTCCATTGCCATGGCATCGAAGAAGGTTCTACACGACTTTCCTTTCCCGCAAAAGTTACTCCAACACGAGCAAAGAGACTTTCATTTGTCCAGTGTACCCTATCTCTCATATCATACCAAGCACCACGAGCAGCATAGCTTTTTTCAAGATCTTGTGCATTCACAAGGCGTACATCCCGTTTATCCCAGACCATACCATGTTTATAGATCCTTGCCGCCCACGGAAGAAGCGCCATCTGAGCACCATTCCCAATAATATGAAAGAATCCAGTCATGTGTTTCTGATAGTACTTACCACCAAAATCAAGCAAAGTATAGAGATAGACGCCATCCCAATCCTGAAAAGCACCCCAAAGGGCAAGCCATACAGGTGCCTCTGTTGCATAGCTGTTGGGTGCCGGCACATTATATTCGCTTACCGTAAAAGGCTTTCCATCAACTCGGTAAAAGGCAATATAAGAAAGTGGCCCCAACAATGGATCCCATAACTGACTTGTGTTACCAATTCGCCAGTCAGTAGGAGACCATGCCTGCGAAGGAAATTCGGGATGTTGCCAATAGGCATGCGTATCAATAAAATCTGACAAAGTTCCCTCCCTTAAAAGGCCAGCAAGAGCCCCGTAGGTTACCTGGGTATGGGTAATGGGCTGCTGACAACCAAGCGAACGAAGATGGCTCCTCAGTTGTTTCACCACTTCTTTTTCTCTTTCTATCATCCATTGTCTAAAATCACTTTTTACATCTCCCCCACTATATCCCTCCCAGGGAAGCGGCATATTTCTTTTCTGCCATGCTTCTTCTCCCGGTTCCTGATAAGCCTTTTCTTGCATCACAAAGTTTCGTAATTCTATTTCACCTGTGCGATTCAAGGCCGTAGACAAATTCACTCGTGCATTGGTTTCATCATCCTCAGCTATGAACGAAAAACGATAGGTTTTCCAATCTGTTGTTAAAGTCAACTGCGTATACCAACCAAGTCCTCCCCATGGAGCATAATTCTGCATCAGATGGATTTCCAGTGGCAAAGCCTGTTTACTCCTTGCTTCAAACACTACTTCATACTGACTTCCACGAGAGAGTTCCAGTCTCTCACACATAAACTGATTATGCCACTTTTCCTTTCCCGGCTTTTCCACCTTCCATCGGAGAATATTTCCGTCCCACTCGAAAGAAGAAACGGCGCCTTGATGTGCCTCCCAACGCCAGTGATTTTTTTGCCAAGCATTTGTTTGGGCAAGCACAAAGAATTTTTGTTTATCCCTCCAGTTTATCCGCTTCCATTGGGCATAATTGGTATATTTTCTCACAAGATACGCATTCCAGTACCTTCTCATAATATATTGATAGTATGATGACAAGCGTGCGAGATCATCCATATCCACACCGGTGAGAGCATTTTCGTTATTTACTTCAATAATAGCCACCACAGGATCAGTCGTATAGGGTAGCCCTGTATAGCTATTCGTATGGGTGAGAAGACGAGTGGCATAGCGTTTTTGTGAATCCACCAGTTTATCATCAATGTACCCTACAATCTTCCCTAACTCAAACACATTGCGATCCTTTTCGGGAATTTCAGAAAATACCCTTCCTACATGAAGATTCATATCCACATAGATGCCTTCGTTTTTTAGGCACGAGACGAAATAGTCCAGTCGATCCAAAGCATCAGGATCCAGTTCCTCAGAGTCTGGAGAAAGCAAAAGCGATTTTCCCCAACTAAACTCCATAAAATGCAAACGCACCATATTCACCCCCAGAAGCCTCAAAGAACGGGCAATCTTGGGAGCATCTACCTTGAGTGGATAGTTGTTGTCGCCTGTAATATTCACTCCCCAAAATTTGACTCTTCCTTCGAAATTATAAAAATGCCCATTTGAAACAACAACGCGCGAGAGAGAGGTTTTTGGCAGTGCCCATTCTGGATTCTCAAGATTCATAAAATCCACATACCACGAACGACTCCCCCAAAGAAGAGAAGCAAACAAAAGCAGAAAAACTCCAATTTTTTTCACGGTCGTATCACCTCTCTCACCTCAAGCGTTTCCTTGTCCAGGACGAGGATTTCTCTTTTGGTGCTATTGACAAATACCTCATCTCCAAAGAAACTAATGAAGGTATTGGGATCGATGGGTTCTTTGGATTGCGCCTGTTTTTTGAAGAGCAGATCAAACCTTGCGAGGTAATAGGCATTCTTCTCAGAAACGATTACATAAATACTTTCACCCCTCACCTCAACAAAGCTCCTCCAAAAGATGGTATCTGTCCCCTTGTAACGCACTCCAAGATTGGTTTCATTAAGCATGACGAGGACATAATTTTCTGGTCGTGGTCCCTCATACCCCACAATCACTGATCGGTTGTCTGATCGTGTTGCACGGGTTCCCTCTCCGGGAAGAGGCTCAAACCCAATCACAACAATACCTTCCGAAGAAAAATCAAATTTATGTCCACCAATACTCTTGTAAGGTGAACTCAAAAGAAGAGTTCGCTTCACCGGATCAATGAGGAGCATTTCATTAGAATAATGTCCATCAGTATAATAGCCATTGATCTTGAGATAGTATAACTTTCCTCCCTTGATGTCAGAGGGAAGTCCCTCTCGAAGAGTTTGCTCCTGTTTCATGAGGTTGGTCTCTTTTTCAGCCAATTCCTGTGCCTTCTTTTCGAGCTGTTGGTTAAGCTGCTGAGGGGATGCGTTGGTTTGGGTCGTTTTATCCTCGGCAAGTTTTTTCTCCTGCTCGGCAACCTGCTTTTTGCCCTCAGCAACCTGCTTTTCTGCTTGTTTCACCTGCTGTTCCTTGGTCGCAACAGTGGCCTGTTTCTCCTCAACAGCCTTTTTCTCTTGTTCAAGCTGCTTTTTCTCTTGTTGGAGGGTCTCTTCTTTACGAGCAACTTCTTGTTTAGCTTTTTCCTTTTCAGGACCTGGAGGGAGCTGTTCGACCTTTTTCTTCTCTTCTGCTAAGGCCTTTGCCTGCTGCTGGAGTTGCGTCTCCTTGGTTTGCACCTCTTCTTTCTTTTGAGCAATTTCTTTCTTTTCTTGGGCTATTTCTTCTTTGGTCTTCTGGATCGCTAATTCATCTTGGGCGATCTGTTTCTTTTCTACCTCGATAAGCGTTTCCCGTTGTTCAATAGCTTTGTCTGGTTGTTGCCGAGCAACCTCAATGGTCTTTTGCTCCCCCAAAGCAAGGACATCCAATCGAAGAGTCTTATTCAACGGATTCTCTGAAAGAGGAATTACTATTTGTGTCTTCCCAGGCCATTCTGTATAACGACGGGCAAGCCCTACCTTTGTTCGATCCAAGAATTCAAGCACTCTTTTCTTATAACGGCCTCGGAAGAAATCCATATCACCACGATGAGTTGCATTATAATAAACAATAAACCAAGCAATTGCATCATTCTCCACTTCATCATAGGAAAATGTTTTGGCAAGATAGAACGAAAGAAGAGCCTGAATATACTTCACATGAAAAATACGCGAATTTGTATGAAATGAAAGGATATCGGCATCAAAACCATTTGTCTCTCCAACATCTACCGCCCGAATGATGCTATACTTCATGTCGGGATACCATACCTCTCGGTTGGTTTGACGAAGAAGCGCAAGCGTCTCTCCTATTACCCGAAGATCGTCTCGCCCCTGTGGTCGTGTGTAAGGCCCCGTATAATTGATAAAATCAATACGAGCAGCGTTTTTGGAAAGCTCTTCCTTGTCCACCTCAAGACCCCACATACACCCTGCCACGAGGAGAAAAAAAAGTATGTTTTTTTTCATCGCACCCTCCTTGACCCATCCTCTTCTTGAGAATAAGGAAAACGAAGAATAATAGACCTTCCCTCTCCCTGAAGAATATCCTGCTTGCCGTGAAGCTCTGTAACCACCATAAGCATAATCTCCGATCCAAAACCACTCGAAGTGACATAGGGAAGTTCATTCTTCGATCCATGTTGATATTTCCCGCTATCCTGATAGCAAATCACAATATCCTCCCCCTCTCTCGTAAGAGAGAACGAAAGCATCCCTTGAGCTCCCGAAACAAACACATACTTAATGGCATTAATAAGCACCTCAATAAGCCACAACCCTACATAGTTTACCCTTTTTGCATCAAGAGAAATACTTTCAAGAGAGAGATTTACATCAACGAGACGAAAAATCTGTTCAAAACTCTCCCTAAATCCACTTACCACCGCTTGGATGTAGTTTGCGAGATCAATCGTTTCTTCTTCGCCCCTGAAGTAGAGAATCTCATACACCTTCGCCATAGCGACAATCTGCTCACGCAGCCTTATAAGAGCATCATATACCTCTCCTGTGTACTCCGACGCCACGAGCCCAACCAAGCCAGCAATGGTAGCAAAGGTATTCTTCGAACGATGCTGCAACTCTCGAAAAAGAAACTGTTTTTGCTGAACAAGAAGCTCGAGCTCTTGCTGCTTGAGCTTGAGTGGAGAAATATCCCAAAAAATGGTAGCAAACCCATCCCCCCAGGGAAGAGCCGAAATGAAGAAGTATTTTTTCATGGGGGCATAATAGGTTTCAAAAACCTCTGATTGCTTTTTTTCATAGACCCTTTTGTAGATATCAAAATAGGGAGGGGGACTAACCCCATAGAGTTGTGTTGCTGGCATGCCAAGGGAAGTATTAACATCTAAATCCGTATAACGAGCAAAGGATTCATTTGCCCCGACGATACGATAGTCCACGATTTCTCCGTTTTTGTCACGAATCCATTCGTGCAAAACCACCCCCTCTTGCATGTTACGGAATAACTCTTGAAAACATTGCTGAGCTTCCTGTTCTTTTTCACGGTTAAGCACCTCTGCTGTTACATTCTCATGACTTACAATAACCCAAACCCTTCCTTCATGAGTAAAGGAATTGATATGAACATGAAAATACCTCTTCTCCCATGGGGAATGACAGGGATATTCAACAACACCAAACACCTGTTCCCCACGACACGCGCGAACAAGAAGCTCATAAACCTGCTTGGCACTGTCATCCAAATCCGCTGCCTGTTTGGTAATCTCTAGATAATTTACCCCAATCTGGTCAGAATTAAGGCCATTTTCTCGAGCAAAATCCTTCCACTTTTGGTTCACCATTCGAATGATACCATCTCCATCAAGAAGCGCCATTTGAAATGGCAAAGCATTAAAAATCCCATGCAGAAAAGACGAATCAACAAATTTTTCTTCCATAAAAAGAACTTTTCTCCTTTTCCTTTATAATTATATATCAAAATCAAGAAAAGTCAAGAAAAAGAAGGGAGAGGAAGGTACTCACTGTAATACCAACAAAGAGCATGATACCCCAAGCATCTGAAGAGTGTGGGGAATTATTTGCTATCACCTTGCCTCAGTTTCCTCCTCTCACGGGGAAAGCTTAGCTGAAACAGGGGAATAGCAATTCCCTCAAGGTGCGATAAATAAGGAGCATAGATCAGTTTTGTTCTTACCGTATCTCAGTTTTCTTTTCCCCCGGTAAAAGCCAAGCTAAAACGGAGGAATCACAGTTTCCTGTAAGGTGAGATAAATAAGGAGGAAAATTTGGTTTTGGTGTTTCCTTGTCTTAGTTTTTGTCTACCATGGGAAAATCAATGTGGTATTCAGTCGATAATGTAAAGAAAAAGTTAAGCCAAATATTTTAAATGGAGGTTCAACTATGGGTAATGGGAACTTAACGCCACAGGACAGGGAGATAGCGAGATTAAAAAGAGAAAATGAGATACTTCGTCATGAGAAAAAGCAATCAGCATATTCTCAAAAACACCCGGATAAAATATATGTTTATAGAGAAATTTGAAATCCTGAGAATGTGCTCTGTATGAGGAGTTAAAGAATCAGCTTATTATGCGTGGAGGAGGAGAGGAGATGGCCTATGTCTCGTAAGCCAGATACTCTGTTGGTAATTTTTGCTCTGGAAATGGCATGTTTAAACAGAAATCCTGACAGAGGTTTACTATTTCATTCTGAGCGTGGGATTCAGTATATTGAAATATTTTACAACAGAAAAAGACTTCATTCTTATCTGGGTTATAGAACCCCAGAAGAGTTTGAGAAAAATTCTTTGCTTAACTGATATTTTACAAAATTGACTAAAGTTCATAGTCGGTGAAATAAATGAGGAGCAAAAGCCACCATCGTCTTCTCCCTCCTTTTCCTTCCCGCAAAAAAATTTTCACATATTTCTCTTTCACAAGAAAAAATCATTGGTTTCTTCGGTAAACAATTGCTGGTTTGTTGAAAAAAAAAATCTCCTTCAGTATAATATTTCATATTCTTCTGAAGGGAAAGGAGTTGCAAATATGAAAAGAGCTCTTTTCATTTTCACCATTCTTTTGTTCGTTTCTTTTTCTTACGCCGCCACAAGTACCCCCTCTCATATCGGGCTTGGTTTTTACTTTGGCCAACCGACAGGTATCAGTATAGGCTGGTATTTGAGTGACCATCAAGTTCTCAACGGAGTGGTTGGCTGGGCATTCAACAACAAAAACGGCATTCTCTCTCTCTCTGCCGATTACACCTATCGCTGGAATGTCGCTTCATCTCCGGGCAAACTTTTTCTCTACGCTGGGATCGGAGTTTCCGCACGAATCGGAAGTGACTCAGATTTAGGGCTACGAATTCCTCTTGGTATAGCCTTTTTTACGCCGGAGATTCCGCTTGAGCTCCTCCTTGAAATTGCTCCAGGAATGAGGCTAATTCCTGCCACTACAGGCAATGTTGAAGGTGGACTGGGTATTCGATGGAAGTTTTAGAAAATATCATTGTAAGGAGTGATATATGGTAAGTTACAAGGACCTCGGGTTTGTTAATACCCGTGTAATGTTTCAGGTCGCTATTAAGGAAGGTTTTGCTGTACCTGCTTACAATTTCAACAACATGGAACAGCTGCAGGCAATTGTTTCCGCATGTTTGGAAACACAGTCGCCTGTAATTCTGCAGGTATCCAAGGGTGCTCGCGAATACGCCGATCAGACATTGCTTCAGTACATGGGCAAAGGTGCCGTGGAAATGATGCGCCGTATGGCAAAAGAAAAGGGTTTGGGAGAAATTCCTATTGCTCTTCATCTTGACCATGGTGATAGCTATGAACTCTGTGTTTCCTGTATCGAAAGTGGTTTCTCTTCTGTTATGATTGATGGTTCCCATCTTCCTTATGAAGAAAATGTGGAACTCACCCGCAAAGTAGTTGAGTATGCCCACAAGTATGATGTAACCGTAGAGGGAGAGCTGGGTGTACTCGCAGGTGTTGAGGATGAGGTCTCAGCTGAGCATCATGTCTACACTGATCCTAATCAGGTAGAAGACTTTGTCAAGAAAACCAATGTTGATTCACTTGCTATTGCTATTGGTACTTCTCACGGTGCTTATAAATTCAAACCTGGTCAGAAACCAGAGATTCGTCTCGACATTCTCCGAGAGATTGAGAAACGCATTCCTGGTTTTCCCATTGTGCTCCATGGTTCTTCTTCTGTTCCTCGGGATGCTGTTGAGACAATCAACAAGTACGGTGGCCAGCTCAAGGATTCTATCGGTATTCCTGAAGAACAACTCCGCGAAGCTGCTCGCTCGGCTGTTTGTAAGATCAACATCGATTCCGATGGTCGTCTTGTGATGACAGCAAAGATTCGCGAAATTTTTGCCACAAAGCCTGCTGAATTTGATCCTCGAAAGTATCTTGGCCCTGCTCGTGAAGCCCTCAAACAGATGTACATGGCAAAGAACCAGAATGTTCTCGGTTCCGCTGGCAAGGCTCCTCTCATCATGGATGCTTTGAAAAAGTAACAACAGAACAAATAAACAAAAGGGCTGTCACATGACAGCCCTTTTTTAGTATACCACCCACTCTTCTCTTTCGGCAATAAAAAAATCAACATGGGGAAAGCTTGCCTGAAGTGGTTCAATGATTGTTTCTTTTACACGCTCTTTTGTATTATTGTTCTCACTGAGGTGCAGGAAAATTTCTTTCTTCGTTTTGGGAGAAATTACCTTAAAAAGAAACTCTCTTGTCTGAACATTGGAAAGATGCCCTTGTCCTCCACAAATACGCTGCTTGAGATGAGGTGGATACCACGAATGAGCAAGCATTTCTTCATCGTAGTTTGCTTCGATCGCGATAATTGAAGCCTTTGGCGCATACTTCAAAAGATGATTGTCTATTTTACCAACATCGCTGGCATAGAGCATAATTCCTTCTGAAGTCTTAATCAAAAACCCCATATGGAATACTGCGTCATGAATCAAAGGAAAGGGGAAAAAAGAAAAGTCCTCAAAATGATATGTTTGGTAGGGCTGAATCTCCTGGGTTCGATGTTCCAGGGCAAGAAAACGGCTTGTTTGTTGATGCATGTAGATCGGGATATTGGTCTGGCGAGCAAATTGAAAAACCCCCCTCGTATGATCTTCGTGGTCATGCGTTATCAACAGTCCTTGCACGCAAGAAATATCACATTGCAAAATTTCAAGATATTTTTGTAAACGACGAAATGATATACCAAGGTCGATAAGCCAAATTTTTCTCTCGTGCAAGAGATAAAAACAATTTTGCTTACTCCCGCTTCCAAATGAACCAATCTGCATATTATCCACGAATATTGCGAACAAAATCAAAAACACGGGAGAGAGCTTCTTCTTCTGATGAGGCCTCAAGAACCCTTCTCATGACTGCCGAACCAATAATAACACCGTCAGCCACGGTAACAAGTCGTTCATATCCGTTTCGATCTGAAACACCAAAACCAGCACAAACAGGTTTTCCACTCCACTCTTTTACCAACTGAAGATGCTGAAGGGAAAAATCCGATTGAGTTTTTCTCTCTCCTGTTGTGCCAAAGAAATTTACATAATAGATAAAATCACCAGAAACTGAAGCGATTTCTTTTACCCTCTTTTCATTGGTATTTGGGAAAACAAGCAAAATGGAATCAAGATTTTCCCTCTGAAGATACTCATAGAATGTTTTTCCTTCATCCACATTGAGATCAGGGATAATAGCCCCTCGAATCCCACTTTTGTGGGCGCGGTCACAAAACTTCTCCCACCCATAGGCATAAATGGGAGCATAATAACTCATAAGATAGAGAGGAATGTGTACCTGTTGACTCACCTCCTGAAGGGCATCAAAAAGAATGTCCAAATTTACTCCTTTTTCAAGAGCAAGTTGAGCTGCTTTGGCAATTACAGGACCATCTGCTACGGGATCACTATAAGGAACTCCTATTTCAATGGCATCTACAAAATCCTGCAGTTTTACAATCGCTTTTTGTAAAAATTCCAGCGAAGGAAAGCCTGCCGTAAGGTAAATAAGAAGATTCTTATGTGAAAAATCTAATCGATGCATTGTTCCATCCTCATGGAGATTTTCAAGATATTATCATAAGGATAGAGGGTAAAAAAGTCAAAATGTGGAACACTTCTTCCCTCCTCACATATCGCACCACGGGGGAATCCATGCTTCCTCTCAATACCTCCTCACATATTGCACCAAACAAGGGGTTTGGTGTGATAGCTAAGGAGCGAATAAAAAGTGGGAAGGGAGGATAGTGGAAAAAAGAAGTCTTAAACAGCTCCTCACTTATCTCATCTTCGTCATAACAAAACCACAAAATAGGTGTAAAAAATGAGTAGCCAGAGGTTCACCTCAAAAAATTTTCTACTTATCAAGCCAATATAACCGAATCCTGACAACCTTGACAAATTTTTCCCTATATATAAATAGAGCGAAAAAAGGAGGATGGTTATGAGCCTTTTTGAAGAGGTAATGCGTTTGAGTGATGAAGAGGCGTACGAGTTTGTGCGCGATGCGGTGTTTTCTGGTGGTTTTCGATGCCCTCGGTGCGGGCAAAGTGAAGCGTTTTTTATAAGCACGCGGCATGTTTATCGCTGCAAGCACTGTGGGGCGTGGTTTTCGGTGAAAAGCGTAAGCATCTTTCGAAAAAGTCATCTCACGCTCAAGCAGTGGCTTCTCATTCTTTCTGCCTTTGTTGAGGAAGAAGCCCCGACGGCACGAAAACTTTCCCGAAGGCTTGGGGTTGCCTACAACACAGCGTATCTTGCGCTTCAAAAGGTGAGAGCGGTGATGCGAAGCGTGGTGCAAGAGAACTGCGCTTCTTTTCAAGATGTTGTGGGGATGTTTTTTCTCTTGCCGGGGATTAGCCGAAGGCAGAGGCAAAACAAAAATCCCCGCCAAATTCTCGCATGTGAGGAGAACGCAAGGCTTCATATTCATCTCACAGAGAAGGGAGAACAGGCGTTTCAAGGGAAAAGGCTTTCTTCCTCGCGGGAGAAGAAGTTTAACTGGCTTCATGAAGCGGTGAGAGGGGCGAAGAGGCTTCTTGGAGAGGTGTATCGTCGTGGATGCTGGAAGCACACCCAGAGGTATTTAGACGAGTTTTGTTTTCGCTGGAACGAGGAAAAGAAGGAACATTTTTGGATGCTTTTAGGCCGTCTCTGTGGGGAACACCTTCCATGGAAAAAACTCAAATCTGAGCCGCTTATTTTGCTTGAGGTATAGGAAGGAAGTTTTTCCCATCAAAAGTTTTTGGGCCTGATTTTGTTTGAAAGGGGTGCGATAAAAAAGTGTAATAAGTAAGGAGGCAAGTTTTTGTGGTTTTTGGCGCCAAAGCCATTCTCAAAGGTGAGGAAGACTAGGAAGCTAGTGAGAAATCTTTTCCCTACTGATTTCAAATAGTTTTTCTGTTCACGACAAAAGCACACAAACAGAAGGGTGTGAAGATTTTGCTTTTTGAGTGTGTCCTCCTCACCTATTTCACCGTGCAAAATAAAAAGTGCGATATGTGAGGAGCTGTCTTTACCAATCATATCCTTCGCAGGCACAATCTTCATCCTCCTTTTTTCGGTGAGATAGCTAAGTACCCTCTTCATCCCCACCGAGCCTTTTTGGTGAAACAAGTGAGGAGGAAGTATTCACCCCTTGCATCAAATAAAAATCTCCTTGAATTTTATTCACTATCTCAAAAAATCTGCCTTGACTTTTTCTTGTTTTCTTCCTACAATAAAAGAGTAAAAAAAGGAGGTTTAAATATGATGAATATGTATTGGGTCGTGGTGGCTTTACTCATTGTTGTTTTGGCTGGTTTTGTTTACTATGATACGCGGAGCGGGTTTCAGAGGGCTCTTTATCGATTGCTTCGGCTTGTGCTTCCGCTGGTTTTGGCTGGAATCATCGTGTTTCTCATTTCGTTTATTTCCAAGGATCAGATGATCCGCCATCTTGTAGCGCTTGTACTCTCTGTGGTTTTTTTCCTTGTTTTGAGTGCTTCGCTTCATCTCCCCGAGAAAAAGGCTCAGACTGATGTGGTTAGCGTGTTTCTGGGAGCACTTGCGGGGGTCATAAGGGCATGGCTTGTTATTGGCTTTGTAGTTCTCTATTTGCGCTACTTTAAGATATTTGATGTGAGTAGTATTATTGGCAACTCTTTTTATACTGCCTTGGTGAAACCTATTGAGTGGCTTTTGTTTTTTAGTTTTTTGCGATAAGAGAGGATAACAAAAAGGGGTACTTGGGAGACGGAAGAATTTTTGGGTCCGATATCCAAAAATTTGGGTTCCCGATCTCTGTATGGATTTGCTTCTCCTTTGAGGGAAACATGAAGTACAGGTACGGATCCCCCCTTGTTACAAGGGACCAAAAATTGATCTTCCAGTACCCCACTTAATAATAAACCCAAAAGAGGAGACAGTATGGATCCTTCGGCTCTTGCTAAAATGTATGTGGATGCTGTGAAAAACAATACTATCAGTGCTTCCATACTAACCAAACTTCCTGAGTTGGTAAGCTGTGATTGGACCAAAGTGGAACTTGTAGGGACGGTTTTTTATATCTCTGATCGAACAAAGATTACCTACGATGGAGTTTTGGCGCGTTACCTCGGCGGGTTATACTATATCAAACGTAAGGTTTTTGAGGTTTTGCAACAGCACGATAGGCGTTTTCGGGTGAGGTTGCCTGTTATTACTGTTGTATGAGAGAAAACTTGACAAAAAGAACAAATTGTGCTATACTATACATCCTTTATGCGGCCATCGTACAGTGGTAGTACCTTAGCCTTCCAAGCTAATGGCGCGGGTTCGATTCCCGCTGGCCGCTGTAACCCTCCTTAACAACCCACACATTCCCTCTAAGATAACCTCCTGAACTATGGGGTCATCCTTCCCCCGGGATGGCCCCTTCTTTTTTTAAAAGTCTCGAGTTAGGACAATCTCGTGAATAGGTTCGGAGAATATTACCCCGTTAAAGGGGTAGGCTATATTCCACATCAGTTTGATATCCCCTCCGAAGGCGATCCTAAATCCTATGCCACCACTCATGTGAATATCATGGAATTGCATGGTGCCGTTTTGCTCTATCATTCCCTGAAAGGAAGAAAGTGTGTTTCGTTGGGCGAATATTCCCATATCCCAGAAAAGAGTTGACCATATCGTAGGGAGAACAATGGGGGGGAAGCCAATCTCCCAATAGCGAATGAGGGGAAAGCGAAACTCTGTGTTGACAACCCCCATAACATCTCCTTGGAATGTTCCATAAGGGTAGCCTCGAATGGAGTGAAATCCTCCCCCATAGAAGAATTTTTTGTTTTCGGAGGTATAATTTACGATTGTACCTGTTACCAAACGGGAGGCAAAATTATAGCCGGGAAAAATCATCCAGTATCCCCTTATATCGGCAACAAGAGTGGTGGCGAATGAACCAAGGTTATTGAAGGGAAAACTTTGTTCTACTGAAACAAGTGCACGGATGCCGTCCATTGGTCCAATCTCGGATTCCAAGGTGTTGTCAAAAATATAGGCAAGAGACACAATGCCCTCCATTTTTCTGGCAAGCTCAATGGTGAGAGTATCACCCTCTTGAGTAAGAGAGGTAATAAAAGAAAGGGAGCGGAAACTGACGCCTCCTTCAATGCGCTGAAAGCTTGAAAAGGGATACTGTACCGTGCTGTCAGCCTGCCACTTTTCAAAGTAAGCTTTCTCTACCCGATAGAAATCGGGAAACTGAAGCCACTCAAAAAAGAGATTATTGTAGTGGAGAACACGCCATGCCCACTGGGGGCGATATTTGAGGATATTATACTCTACCTCAAAGTTCCAACCAGCGAGTTTGGGGTTGCTGCCTGTGAAGATTGAATCGGCAAGGATAAAAAGCTGATGGTCTCCAAGAACATCGCTTCCTATGAAAAAACCACTGAGAGCTCCAGCCCCTGTAGAATTGATCCCGAAGACGAAAAAGAGGGAATCGGGTGCCATATTCCAGGTGTACTTTGTGATTCTGGTGAAGGGGATGGGTTCTGTCTGACTGACAATCACTGTTGGATTTTTCTCCAGCGGGAGGGAGATGGCTGTCTTTTGCTGGAGAGGGAGAGAGTAAAGAGCCATGCTTCCGTCATCATAGAGTGTAAAAAAGAGAGTTTTATTCTCGAGAACGGGGAAGCTTACCTCACCGCATGCAGTGTACAGGGGATAGCCTGTTTCCGAGGTGATGTCATAGAGAATAATTTGGGGGAAGAGGGATTGTTGGACGAAAAGGATGGCGGGATGTCCCTCATCCATGACAACAGAGGGCATTTCGTCGCTATCACCGCTATCCAGTCTCCAGAGCCATTTTTTCTCTCTCCTATCGTAGAGATACAAATCGAGGTTGTCACTCTTTTCTCCATGGGCAAAGTTTGCTGCAACAATAATATGTTCCTTGTCCAACCATCGAGGGAAGTTTATAACATGACGGCTTTTTACCAAGACTTCTGTGGTTTTGGTGATGAGGTTGTATGTGGCGAGTACGTGGTTTTCCTGATCAAGCCCCACGAAAACTACTTCTTCTCCGTCGGGTGAAATCTCAGGGGATAAAAAGATACGATAGGGGAGTTCGTGGGTTGTGGTTTTGCGGCTTTGCGTATTGTAAATAACCAGTCGATAACGATCTCCTCCCTCAATGAGCCAACACACAAGGTTATTTTGGCTGTGTGAGAGGTGGTTTCGCTGATACTGGAAGAAGAGGTTTTGTTCGCTTGTTCCCGTTCGTGAGAGGACAGTGCGTTTCTTTGTTTTGGTGTTGTAGAGGATATAGGAGGGATAGTAGCGGTCAACCCCCATGGTGATAAATTCATTAGATGAGATCCAAACGATATGCGATTCGAACTGTGCCTTGTCATGAAGACGCAGAGCAAGAGTACTCTGGGGATAGAGGGGAAAATATCTTTGGCTCAGGTATTCTCGAAACTCTCGATCAAGGGAGCTCTCAGATATTTTGAGTTCCTCTGAGAGGATCTTCTTCCAATCGCCGTATGTGGCAACAGCGCGCATCAGTCTCTTAAAGAAATCTTTTCCCCATTTTTCTGTTGCATAGGCATAGAAGAGAGCCCCTTCTTTATAGACGAGGTAATATTGATAGGGTTGAAGTTGATAGGGGCGACCAAGTTCTGAGAGGGTGGGAACTTTACCACGGTAGAGGAGATTGGCTACATAGCGATCGCCTTCCTTTGTTGCTCCTACAGATGCCCATTCTGCTGCTCCTTCTATCACCCAGAGAGGGATAGAGAAAAAAGTAGGTTGTAAAGGTTTTTTTTCTTTGTTCCAGAGGGCGAGTTGGAAAACATGGGCAAGCTCATGGTAGGTAAAATGGCGCATTTCTTCTTGGTTGGGGGTGTGGTAGAGGACGACTCTTCCCCGTGAGAATTCGGTAAAACCCTCTGTGCCGCGTTTTGTCCAAGGGAGGACATTGTTTTTAAAAAAGTCTATTTGATTGGGGTAAAGAATGATGGTGATCTTTTTCTCTAGTGTAATGCCAAAGAGTTTCTCATGGTGTTGGTAGGCTTCTTCGATAAGGCTGGAAATTTCTTGAACGATGTTGGTTTGGTTTTCGGTGAAGTAGAAATCGAACTTTGGGTGGGAAAATATCTTCCACTGGTAGGAAAAGTACTGAACTTTATTCTTGCCAAAACCATAGCCTACAAAAGGTGTGAGAAAAAGCATGACGCCAAGGACAAAGGTTTGCCACTTCATGTGTGTTTTCTCCTTTGCTGGTGTTTTCATTATAGGGGGGTGGGATTTTTCTGTCAAAATTTAAAGGTAGGTTTGAAGGGGTTTGAGAATTGACTCTTCGATCCATGAGGCATTTGTCCAATCAGTGGGATCAACATAACGCCCCTGAATGGAAATGCCAAAGTGGAGATGGATTCCTGTGGAGTAGCCGCTTTTTCCTATGATGCCAAGGGTATCCCCTCTATTGACGATATCTCCTTTGGAGACAGCAATACTGTTAAGGTGCATGTAAATAGAATAAAGCCCCAAGCCATGATCGATGAGGATGGTATTGCCAGACGCTCCGTTGTAGTCGGCAAAGAGGATTTTCCCTTTCCATGGGGCGAGAATGGGGCTCTGAGGAGGAGCAACGAGATCAATGCCATAGTGGTAGGAGCTTCGGATAGTTTTTCCATTGAGAACGAATCGACGCTCATCTCCAAAGAGACTTGAGGGTTCATACTGAGAAAGCGGCATGATTACGGCATTTGTGATCCAAAACTCATTGAAACGAGGTATCCGATAGGTGAGATCAAAAATGCTTACCTTGGTTTGACGGGCAAATTCTGCCATGAGTTTTTCATAATCCTTGTTGGGGTCTCCTGTGAGGTTGGTGAGGCCTACTTCTTGTCCCTGATTTTTGGCAAAGTCTGTTGTCAGAGGGATAACACGAAGGCGGTAGGATGGTTTTATGGGTTGGAAAGTGAGCGGGGAGGTGGTGTAATTCTGAGCAGCATCCTGGACTACAATGCGAAGGGAATATTTGGTGGCAGTGAGAGGCCATCCAATGAGGGAGATCCATTTGCCATTGGTGGTGATGGCATAGTAGCGGAGGCCAGTGCTGTCTTCTATCCATGTTTGGTAGGGGGCATAGGCTTTGACTTCGTAGATGACCAGGCCGCTTTTTCCTCTGCCGAGTGGGGAGGTATAGAGGGTGGTAATCTCTGGCATTTTTGGTTGGAGTTTTAGCTGGTAGGAGACACTCTTCCAGGGATAGAGAAGGGTAAGAACGGCATCAGCTGGTTGGGGGAGAAAGCCAAGGGGTTGGAGAACGAGGGAGTTACTTTTATACACAAAGGATACGGCAATCTTTTTGTCGGGTGGGATGAAGAGAGAGACTTCTTGCACTCCTTCCCCAGCAAAGGGAAGAAGAAACTCGGTTGTGCCATTCCAGTAGAGGGAATAGGCTGTTTGAATTATCCCCCAAAGGCTAATCAAAAGAGCGATCTTTTGGAGAAGGGGGATTTTGTTCGGGTTTTCCATAGTAGAAACCCTGTCCATAGTGGATTTGTGAGTTTTTGATGTGTTTGTGAATTTTTTCAGAAGAAACATATTCTGCCACCGTTTTGCTTCCGATTTTTTTTGAGAAATTGACAATATTTTCTACAACAGCTTGGTAGCGAGGATCATCAGGGAGTCGTTCGATGAGTGTGCCATCAATCTTGATGTAATCAAAGGGCAGCTTCACAAGGTATTCAAAATTGGAATACCCACTTCCAAAGTCATCGAGCGCCATTCTTGCACCATACTGTTTGGCTTTTTTGATGAAGTTTTCTACTACCAAAAAATCCTGAATGGCTGTTTCTTCAACGATTTCAAAGATGCAGCGAGTGGCTGTATGAGGGTATTGAGCAAGGTAGAAGAAAATGGTAGAAAGGCAGTCCTCGCTGGTAAGGTCTTGGTAGGAGAGATTGATGGAGAAGTCACTATCCAGTTTTGAAAAGATTTCAAAGCATTTTTTTATCATGGTTTTTGTGACCTCGGTGTAAAGTTGGTTTCTTTGGGCAACAGAGAGGAAGAACTTTGGCTCATAGACCTTTCCATTGCGATCAACAATACGGACAAGGCATTCGTACTTTTCAATACGCCCTGTTTCAATATTCACAATGGGTTGGAAAAAGGGAACAATGCGGTTGTTTTCAAGGGCATCCTGAAGGAGGAGGGTGGCACGGATGTTGTTTTCATAGGATTTTTCAATGTACATGCTGTCGTCGTAGAAGGCGTACATCTCTCCCTTTGCTACTGCATAGCGAAATGCCATGTCGGCTGTTCCCAAGAGATTTTCTTTTGCCTCGCTTACGCCGACATGAAAGGTGAGTCGTATGGGAGGGAGAGAGGGGAGGGAGATGGGTTTTTCAGTGAGACGCGCGAGAATCTCTTCACAAAGCTCTTCTAATGATTCTCGTGACCATAATTCCATCCCCGCCACAGCAAATTCGTCACTATGGAGATGGGCGAGCACAATACCGCGATATTTCTGGCTTACAATCTTGAGTCGTGTAGCGATCTCACTGAGGATGCGATCCCCCACCTTGTATCCTAAAAAGTCGTTGAATTCTTTGAAGTTTTGGATATTGAGGATCATGAGCCAGAAGAGTTCTTTTTGTTGAAGGAGGTCAACAAGATAGTTGCGATTAGCAAGGCCGGTGAGGGGGTGAAAGTAGAGTCGGCGTACGAGGATATTGCGTGATGTGACAAGCAGAAAGGAAAAGATGCCAAATATGAGAGCAAGAATACCTTGAAGGGCAAAGATCCCTGTTGTGATAATCTTGGAAACTCCGACAGTTTGGAATACCACCACTTCAATGCCAAAGAGAATTCCATGCCAGAGGAGAGCCTCGGGGAGGCTTACCGTCATAAAGGTAATGCCGGAGAAGAGGACAAAAAAGATGGTAAGGGCGAGGTTATAACTTCCTCGAAATGTCCACACATGCCAGAGAAAAAACAAGGCAATCCAGATGAGGATGAGGTGGGCAAGCCAGCGACGATAGCGAAGGGGTGAGAAAAGGGTGCGTATCCCTGTTATAACGAGGACAAAACCACCCATAATGCCTGTTATACCAACGGGAAGGGAGGCGTAAGGAATCATTTTTAGTG